>Ga0116231_10003424_pt1 | contig 32989 bp, 32 predicted proteins | sample S1TSphgellanicum_2_FD_89695 | JGI IMG/M metagenome (GOLD analysis project Ga0116231, IMG submission 89695) | Host-associated microbial communities from peat moss isolated from Minnesota, USA - S1T2_Fd - Sphagnum magellanicum MG | ecosystem: Host-associated > Plants > Peat moss > Unclassified... | reverse complement strand
TTTTAATTAGGAGTATGTTTTTTTGTTTTTTTTTTTTTTTTTTTTTTTTTTTTTTTTTTTTTTTTAACTTTATTTTTTTTTTTTTTTTTTTCTTATATTTTTTGGTGAATTTCAATAAAAGGGTTATGCAAGTTTGTGGGGACATTATGGATCTAGGATTGTGGGAGTTTTTTTAAGGCCCCTAGCATGACATTAGGCTCAACTACCAATATTCTTTGCTGATATAGGCCATCTCTTTTTGGAGGATTGTGCCCCATTTATTTTTTTAAAGAGTTGGGCTTTGGTGGCTTCATATTTGTGCTTTAAGTTTCATATTTTCAATAGACCCATTTTGGAGGAGTATGTTTCTTAGGTTGAAGGGGGCTCCACATTTGTTTTAGTCATGTTTATGTGCAATGCAAGATGGCCTTCTTCATGTAGTTAGGGTAATGCATTTTTTTGAGAATTTGGCAATTACTAGCACTCTAGGTTTATAAGCATCTTTGATGGATATTCACCATGACACATCCCTTAGGTCTATCTTGGAGGATGATTCCATTTCCTCAACATCTAGAGCTCGCATTTGTTTTGTTTAGGCAAGGGGGGCAAGGCTATGGTTGGTTGTTAAACCATCTATTTGTTCATTTCGCATCACACATTCTATTTTTTCCTCAACATTGCATTTTTGTCTCAATTTTATTGACGCACTCCCAACTCCTTAAAGGACTCAAATGTGAACCCAAGTAGAAAATAGCAGAAGAAGGAGGAGTCGGAGCACGCTCCCTAGCTCACAACATTTTGAAGGGTAGAGGGGCGTGTTGGAGCTCCAGGATGGGACTAGGAAGAGTTGACAAGCTTCACTCATTCACACGGGCCTGCACACAACCCACACAAAGTGGTTAGTGCATAATTGGAGCACCTTTGGTGCTAGGACGAGCCACGGGCAACACGGACACACAAGATTCACCACGGCCCAGACTTGGGGGAAGCCACCACCTTCCCCCTTATAGTATACTCTGTAGCTCTCCACGGAGGCTACATCCAAATGGCTTTTTTTCTCGGGACTCCTGAGTGGGAGTCCCAAAATTTCGCCAGCTGGGACTCCCGCGACTTTGGAGCCCCATAACTTTGCGAGCAGACCTCCGATTGAGGTGCGGTATGAAATAAAGTTGTAGCCCTCGTCGAGAGCTTTCCAACGATATGTGGCACGCCCCTTGCAGCTAAGTAAATCGGGTCGATTCCCGACTTTTTGTGGTTGGGAGTCAAACTGGCAGTTCAACTCCCGGCCTTTCTTTTGGCCATAACTTACGTTTCAGATGTCCAAATGAGTAATGCGAGCCCATTTTAGACATCTACGTTCCAACAAATTTTCGATGATATAAAGAACGCCACAAGCCATTGAGTTTTGACCCTTGTAATCGCTCTCTAAAGTTTCGGCAGTCCACTGGGACTCCATCTCCCAAAGTGGGAGTTGCCTTGGGAGTGTGAGTGTTCACTCCCTCACACTCCCTCACACTTTCTTACACTCCCGGGAGTATGTAATGTGACTTTTCGGCTTCCTTTTGGCCCGCACCCTTGCAATGCCTTTGCCTTGATTCCCGGGTTTCCTTTCTCTTGGCCTGCAACCTTGCAACCCCTTTGCCTTGGTCGTAAGCCCAAAGCTAGGGTTGCGACATTTATTCAGCTTTCGCCATCTAATATTTTCGCATGTGATTGTGGACATAGGTTGGACGCATTTGGCACATTTTTAGCTTGTTGCACGTTTAAAGGTCAACAAATAGCCACACATGATGCCATTTGAAACGTCATGTATGCTTTTGTTCGAGAAAGTGGGCATGTTGTATGGAGAGAGTGTCGGTAGGCTCTTACGTTAGGAATTTCATTATGAACCGGTTTTTACATGACCCGAGAGGACCAAGTTTTCATTGTCGATGTGGTGGTTATTGACCTGATGCTAGAGATGATGGCTTTGAATGTCATTAGTCAACTAATAGGTGTAATTGCGGAACTTAGCGCCATTGGTAAGATCCATAAGTATAAAAGGCTTCAAAAGGGCACCATTTTATTTTGATGGTGATGGAAATGCATGGTGCACTTGGGTGTGATATGGATCATTTCATTAAGTAGTGTGCTCGTTTTTCCCATGATAGATGATCAAGAGGTCATTTATCCTTGTCTTTTTACATTCAATTTTTCAAGTAGCGCATAAATATTGCTCTTAATGTGCTTTAACTTTGCTATAGAGAGGAAGATTGCTTCGATGGGTGATGCTTGTTTTAAACCTCCCATTATTATTAGATTTCACAATTTGCATGCAGGTGACATTAAAAGGGTGGTGGGTGAAATAACTTCCTACCACGAGAGGGACTAATTTTTTCCTTTTTTTATTCTTTCCTGCAGGCTATGCATCTTTTGACTTTTCTTTGGCCTTCCTTTTTTGTTTCCCTTACGATGGTTCTAGCCATCGATCTTTTTATTAGATTTTGTTGGTGTAATATGAAAAATAAAATAAAAATAAGAGAAGAATACCAATCCCAAGTGAAAAGAAAAACAAGAGGAACCAATAAATTATACAGAGAATTCTAAGAACCGGATCTAAGTTCTATGAAAAAGCTTGCCCAGTTCTCCAAAAATAAATAAATATACATTTGAATCAGTTTTCAATCATGTGAGAACTTGAGGTCGATTTTCAATCTAGTTCTCACATTTAAAAGTGTCAATTGGTTTCATTGTGAGAACCAGTTTAAGAACTGGGTTGAAAACCGAATCAACATTTGAAAACCATTCAACATTGACTTTGACCGTGCAATGGACACTAGTAAGCATATTACCATTACACATCCAAAGTGTGTATAATAATAAGACACAAAATTTGTGTCTGGACAACTTCAAGATATATGTGATTGTCATCAAACACATCTTGGTCGAAAAATTGGGCAATTCAAGAAAAAAATCACTATGAAATAAGGACCCATTAAAATAAGTAACATGTTTTTTGTTTTGGAGGAGGCATTATTAATGTGTATAAAAAAGTGCATTCCAAAAATACAAAAGGAAATAATTAAAAAATACACTTAAAAAATCTTTCCAAATACAAATGATAGAAGGAAATTTTTAGAATGCATTCACTTCATTTCCATCACTTGTTTGCATTTGTTTGACGGCCTCATCTACCAAGGCAAGGACATTGTGTTTAGATTCATTATAGAGTATAGTAAGGTAAGGGATTTTGGCCCCTAAGTAATAGGTCTGTTTTTATATGAGGATTTTGGAAAGATATGATACTTTGGCTTGTGTTGAAATTGGAGATTAGTTATAGAGTTATAATATCTTGAAGGACTTTGGTTTCTTTTAGAGGATTTTTTGAAGATTATATTTTTGCATGGTGAAATATTTGAGTTTTCATAATTCTTCTTCTTTTGCCTTAAGATCCTTTTTAATGTAAATGGCAAGGCCACAGTGTGACACACCCCTCGATAAGTGTGTATGAGGTATGTTCCAAAAACACAAAAGGAAATAATATAGAAAATACACTTAAGAAACCTCTCCAAATACAAATGATAAATGGAAATTTCTAGAGTGCTTTCACTTAATTTCCATCACTTATTTGCATTTGTTTGTTAGTGCAGCTTTTTTTGCTTTTTTTTTGGAAAGCAATGAATGAAGTGAGACAGTAAACTTTGTCCTCGTCTCAATCTTCTAGTGCAAATCAAACAAAACAAAACCAAACCCTAATTGAGTTGGTAGCTGTAGTTATGAGGGTGAATTCAAAAGGGGCCACTGTTGCTCATTATGAGGGAGACGGCTGGTACACAAGAAAGCAAAGCAGACATCATGTTCAGCAACAGTAGCAACCCAGCAGCCAGCCCACAAGGAATACACACAAAGGAGAGCAGGAGGAAAGTGGGGAGCCTGAGAGTGTTGTACTCGATCAGCTCCATTATGGTGTATAGCAGCAATAGTACATTGCATTCTTCAAGTATAATCACTCAGCTGCTGCTTTCTTCGCTTCTTGAGTCTTGTTTTAAGGTCTGAAGTGGTTTGTCCAAGTCTTAAGCTTTGCTTACTTGGATTTGTTTTCTAGGTGGAGCTTGGATCCTGCAGAGGTGTTTTGTTTGCTTGATATCAATTGTGATGGTGAAGCTGTTGCGGATGGGATCTGTAAGCTCACTTGTAGCTATGGCTGCAGTTTGCATTGGAGTTTTGTTCGTCATGCCTTTGGTGGCTGAAGGCTTTACTTGCCCAGTTGCTACATATTACGAGCCTTGCCTTCCTGCTGCTCTAAACGGGAATGCTAAGCTGTCCCCTGAGTGCTGCGGTATCGTTCGTAGTATGGGTCAAACGTGGAATGGTGCAGCGTGCATGTGTGCGCAAGCGCATGCACATACGTTCGGAGCACCGTTCCAGAATTCTGCGACCATGCCAATACGGTGTTTTGGTGCCAATTACCCGAACCCCTCGTGCTACGTTTGCCGTAGGTTCCTTTTTCTATCAACTGAAAACGCCCCTGTTCGAGTTCGCCCTTCAGTAGTTGCTGCTCTTTGGATCTGTTGTGAACTGTTTCGCAGCATGATGCTTGCACCTCTTGTTTTCCTCGTTACGGGTCAAACGATTTATAGTTTTATTTCATGTGCAATGGATCAGTATTTACGTTCCAAGTAACTAATGACTTGCGTTCTGGTGTGCGTAACAGACTGATCAACCAACTGAGAAGGATTTTGTTCAATGGAGAGGAAAAGAGGCGAATAACCACAACTATCTTAGTTTCTCTGCGCCTTGAAATACCTCAATTTCTTTTCTTGTAGTTCCAGCTTGACGACCATCTTATGCATTATCAATCAAATGAGTACAGGTATTGTCTGGATATAGCACTTCGCATCATTATGGGTATTGCAGCAGAGGTCAGACTCTTTCCTTAGTTGATGAGCTGAAGCGAGGTCAGATCTAAATTGAAATGGTCAGAATAACTGATTCCCATCTGTGTCAGGCGCATTCCAGGAATTTGACACTAATCCAAAAGCCACTTCAACCATCTACACATAGATCTGCAGAGCTACCAATGGTTTTCCTATTCTTACTCATGATGATTCCTCTGTAGAAACCATACTGTAGAAATCAACTAGAATTTGTCATTGATGTATTACTAGTCTCCCGAGTGTTTTTAACATTTTTTCTTCGACTCTCTATTGCAGATAAGAGCAAGGAGCAAATGGGATTTTCCTCTATTGTCATGTGGCTGTTCATCACAACTCGTCTGCAAAATATTTTGCTGTTTCTGATGAAGACTAAAGGTTACTATTTGTGATAACCTAGATCCAAGTCTCTTTGCAATGACAAAAGAGATAATATTTCCTATAACAAACTTCTGATATATGTTCTGTTAGAATTGTGTACTAGATCCACTTGACGGCCTTCCAGTTTTCTTTATAATAAGTATTTGGGGATGCTGTGTTGGAACTTGGAATATACATGTCCTAAATTTGGACCAATTTTCATATTCTAGCAGTGCCTAATATGTCCTGAATTTGGAGCAACTTTCGTTTCTTTATGTTGCCCTGAATTCATGTGCTATTAGTGCTCTGGGTTTTGGATTTAACAAGGAAATAAAGCCAGGATTAAGATTACAGTGTAACACGAAAGTGGGTCTCCACACAGTGTGAACACCCGGGCCTTGAGGGTTTGCTTTGGTATAATTAGCCGTCCTGATTTTTGGCGGCGAATGTTTTCTCCATGACGGCTACATGGCTGTGCATGGGACGTTTTGTGTGAGGAGGTGTACATGAATGAAGGCGGCGCGAATGATGAAGAGGAGTGGAGCTGCATTAATACGCCGAAAATGGAAAAGGAGGAGGAGTTTTGATGGAGAAGCCAAATGGAGAACAGAACAGGAGAACGGGTGGGGGTGTGACAGAGTTTTTGGAGAAGAAGAAGCTTGGTGGCGGGGAGGAGAGGCAGCTCTTGCCGGATAGACTAGAGAGCACTGAGGGAGAGAGAGGAGGCAATCCTTGTGGAAACATTGAGAAAAAAAGCTCAGTTAGTGAAGATAGCTTGGCTGAATGTTAGAACTTTTCGCTACGCCTGGCAATCGGTCAAGCTGCTACAGAGAAATTAGAGAGAGAGAAACTAGAGAGCACTAGGAATCTGGTGATTTTGTAAACATTTTAGATGGAAAGCAAGCTTGTGCTTTCGGGGGAATGTACAGAGTCTGTAATGCAATGAAAGAGTTTCCCTTGCTGGCATCTGTGTGAATGTGTGAACAGGAAAACCTGTTCTGCTGTTGTGCGGAAGCAAAACACTTGTATGTCTTTGATATCGTGATGCTCGTCTGAAAGAGTCAGTAGGTGGTTAGTGTGTTGTGTGAGATCAGAGGTCTGAATTGTGTGTGAGTATTTCAGGAGAACATGGACGCCTGGGTTCGTTGAAGGCAGTCAGTGTGCTGTGTTTTCGGACCCTCTCTTTTTGGTTACAACAGTACCATCTTGGGACACTGCCATTCCTTTTTTCTACTGCATGCTATTTTCTTTGCTCTTTCTTGTATAATGATTTAACTTTATCACAATACCTTCTGGAATCCAAACCATGTAGTGATCCAAGAAATATAGTTTTTGGAATCCAGATGATGTAGCAAGCCCAGAAATATATTTTTAGCAAGCAGAAGCTTTTTCAAGCAAATTGAATGTTCATTGATGAATCCCAAATCATTGTCAAAGAGAGTTTGAAATGGCACAACTATGGAAACTAACATCAAACTACAATACATTGCTGTGACTATGTACGAATATCACATAATCCTCTAAAAATTTGCAGACTGAATGTTTTAGAGAATCTGAAGACAATGAAAGTCTTCACTATAGGCAGTATCAACTCCTTTTTGTATTATCAGAGAGTGTCTTGAAAACCAGTTGATAACTACATCATTAGATCTGTTAGCTCAACAAACATGACTTGAATAAGAATGGGACAATGTTGGAAATTCTCAAAATTATGTGATTAATGTTGGTAGAATTGTGACCAAAAAAGTTTGCCACCATTAATTCCCTTTGGTTTCTTTTGCAAATATTGTTCAATCTGGCTTTCATGTACAAATTTACTTTCTTTGTTTTTCCAATGATCATTGTAGAGAGCCATTAGATGACATAATTCTCTTGGATCTATAACTAATGATAACAAGAAGCTCATCGTGTAATGGCTCTACCTTTTGTTATATATGATGCAAATTCATAATGAACAATGGAATAGTGTTGCATGGTTAGGTAATTTGAATGGAAAATCAATAGGTTTGTGATTTGTCCAAAAGGCCTCAGTTGTTCTTAATATGCATTGTTCACATGGACCATTTAACCAAATATGATCTAGTTTTGAACCATATATTGTGGTACTTTGTTGAAATTGAAATTTCATTTTATTCATATTCATAAATTGTAATAAATGTGTTGCTTCTAAAGTTTGTTTTCGGAGGATGTCAACATTGAAATCCCCTAAAATAATTGTGGGGCAAATGGTGAAATTTTTTGATATAAGTTTTTGAAAGGTGGACAAAAATGTTGTTAATGATAAAGATGGGGGCTTATAAATTGCAATGATGTGAGTTGTTCAACAAATGTTTTTATTAAAAGTGGCAACATTAAATTATGCTCCAAAATTTGTAATGGATTCACTTGAATCAAGTATAATAGTTTTATCATATAATAACATAATTACTTGGCTTCCATAAATTTCAATTGATGTATATTTTGGATGGTTTGTGTATGGATTTGAAGTATAACGTTACATTGCAACCCTTATCTCATTTAAGCATAAAATATGAGATGTTTGCAAATTGTGATATGTTTCAATATTTTCAAAAATGAAGTGATAAAGATCTTGTGTTTAAAGATTGAATTATGGTGTGTGTTTTTCTAAAAGGTTGTGAAGATGAAATACTCAATTGCCATTGAGTTGTTCTTAGCCATTCCATTTTGTCTAAAACACATTTATCAATTTTTAAATTAGCATCAATTAATTGTGGGAATAAAATTTCTTTTTTTTCTTTCTTACACAAGATAATGATGTATAAATGAGGCCATGATGATGAACTCAATTGAGATCAAATGCTAAATAGTTGAGAGTCAAACCTTGAGAACGATGAATTGTATGAATTGTAGTTGGTTTTATTAGGTATTGAGTACGTGTGATTACATGGCTTGAATTAGCACCCACTTGTATCTCTTTAGAAATTGGTTGTATTGGTGTCCAATGTTTTGGAATTTTGGTTGTGTAAAAATGTTGATTTTACATCTTGGTTGTAGAACCTATTTTTGGATTATTAAGAACAATCCATACGAGGGATTAACTATCATGTAATTTGGAGACATATTGAAAAACCATGTTAGCCCCATTGAATAAACTATCATGAGTGGCATAATTATTAGCACATAATTATACTAGCATACCAATTTTGACTTGGATTTTTGAATGCAAATCAATTGTTTATGATGGGTCATTTTTAAATTGGAAATGTTTGGGGCATGTGTCATGGTGTTGGTCATTAGCATCAAAAACATATTCTTGTCCTTTTGTATTTTCAAAAACAAAATTGTTGGTTCTCTTGTTGATTCAATTCATTTGGAGGTTGACGTAAGCATATGTTATTAAGGAAGCTAATGTCTATGGGGTTATGGGTTATAGTTCGAAATCTATTGAGGACTTCAATAAATTGGTCATCATTTTGACGCATGACTTGGAGGAGTTCAAAACAACGAATGCATTATAACCAAAAGTTAATCCCTAAAGCATCAATGCTACCAAACCTTCTTTGGAACACCCATTTATCTTGAACCAGTGGTGCATGATACAAATCACATGTTCTTATGACATCCACATTCCCAAAAAAAATGATGTTGTGCATGCTTGGATCTAAAACAAAGATTGATAAATATATATATATATATATATATTACTACTTATAAGGGAAACTTCATCCATCACCAAAAGTTGTGATTGATCATAAGTTTTTGATAAAAAATCGAACTTTTATGATGATATAGATTATAAATGTTTACAATTTAATGGAGGATTCAATCCAAAATGGATAGTAATGCCATCAATATTGAATGCTGCTTTGCTTATATATGCGATTAAGATTATTTTTTGCTTCCAAGGATTAGAACAAAGTTGTTTGTTATAATGTTTTAACAAGCCTTGTATGAGAAGAAGAAGTGTGAATGTTATACTAGCACCTATTCCTCCTATGAGGAGTAAATGAATTGGTTGATTAGGATATAATATTTTTTTGTACATATAATCATCATAAATTGCATGTTGTTTTTTGTTCAATTTACAAAGTTGGGAATAAAATTATGCATTTGGATTCAATTCATCTTTTTTTTGTATTGTACATGGAATAGTTGATAAAGAATGTTGAGATTTTGTGTCAAACTTGCATTCAATATAATTGTTCAATTTACAAAGCTGGGAATAAAATTTTGCATTTGGAATCAATTCATCTTTTTTTTGTATTGTACATGGAATAGTTAATAAAAACATTGAGGTTTTGTGTGAAACTCACATCCAGTATCGTAATGTTCAATTCTGGTATAATTGGTGATGGGATTTCATGAAATAATTTCTTCAACATTATCAAATTTATCGAACAAAATACTTTTATTATTTATTTTTGCTAGTTTGTGTGCATGTAATTCAAGGTCATCCCAATTTTGTAACCCTTGTGTTTGCTTTTGGAATTTAAAAATAAATTTTGAACGTACATGATTTATTGAACTTTCACAAGCAAGATATGCATTGTGCCATGATTTATGTTTTCCAAGTTGTGATTATTTTGAAATTGTAAAGGGATGGAACAATAATCATTATTTTTTATCATGATTTTTGAGATCTTGATACTTATTGCAATTCATAGATTGAATTACCAAAGGAACTTGCCATTTTTTGAAATCTTTTTCATTTAAATTATAATTTGCTACAAACTCACTTAAAGCTAAAAAATGTAAATTTTCATTATGTTTCATATATTTATCAATCAATGATTATGCTTTGATGTCAATGGAATCTAGGGGTAATTCATTTAAAAGTTTAGTTGATTTGAGCATAAATGCATGTTTAGGTTGAAGTGATGTGTTTAAAAATGAAAATGATTTAGAAGTATGATAAAGAGGTAATGATAAAATGATATAAGTTGCTAATTGGGCAAACATTTGTTGTGCATTTAGAAAAACATTACCTAATTTTTTGAATCTTAATTTACATCAATATTTTCATTTTCACATTTTTTAATGATGGTTCAAAATTCATTTGTGATAGATGTATCAATTTTTGTCAAATATGATGTGTAGTATCTTGCTACAACATATGGATCAAGAATAAATATGTGTTAGTGTTGGCTTCCTATAATGGTGTAACTTTTATAGCATAAACATTTGTTTTAATGTCTTTCACCTTTCTTTTCAAGAAAAGGGTAGGTTTTGTTTATTTGTTACATAGTGAATCAATATAGGTTGACAAATCCAAATTCAACATCAAAAGAAAAATTTCAAATGAGATATTGATTCCCATTTCCATATTGTTAAGGGTTTCAAAGATTATATTTGCAATGTTTGATAACTTTTTTTGTTTTGAAGATGTTATAGTTTTTTTTAATGGTTCTAATATTTTTGTGTAAGGCATCGGTGTCAATGGATAATGAAATCAACAAATAGCTTAAATTTTCTTCCTATAAGTTTGTTGATGTTTATGCATTTGTGAATCTTGCAAATGTGGAGGAAGTAATGAAATGTTCAATGTTACATATTTGTTGACAAATTGTTCAATGGTTTCATTACTATCTACTCCATAAATTGGGGCATCTTTTATCCATAATAGGCCATGATCATGTTCACTTCTTCTATTTTGAAATTTGATTACAAAATAAAAATCATTAACTTTACCAAATATGGGTTTTAAAAAAAAAGGTTACAAAATGCAGCCATGTGATGGTTGTAATAAATGCACAAGTAACAAGATCAAATTATACAAGATCTCCCATATGTTTAAATTAAAGCTTATAATTTTTTTCAGGAATGTCCATATATTTCTTGTTCAACATGTGCAACAATGACATTTATGCAGTCTATCTACTTTCTGCAATAGTAAAGGTTACAAAGAAAATGGGTGGGCCCAATTAGCGAATTATGGCAAATGCATCTTTTTTAAGTTTTCTAAATAATCAGGTGATGTTTTCAAATGTGTTAAATTGTGATATTCTAAATCTTACCATAATAATTTATCGAAATTAGGTTTATTTGTAACTTGTTTTGTTGTTAATATATCATCATTTAACTTCCCCTTCCATATTCTAATCCATGAGGTAGATTTAACTTGTTGTATGAGAACTTTTATGGCCTTAAAAAAAAAAATTGGAATGTGTTTAGGGAAACGATTTTCTTCATGCTTTTATTCCCATTGAATAATATCTTGATATCAAAAAAATTCCAAAATTGTAGGTTTTCCAAGCATTCCAAAAAATAAAGTGGGATAATTACATTCTTTGTTATTTGGAACTTGAAAAAGTTCAAGTGGTTTATGATCCTAACTATGGGCCACTATAATAACATTTTCATCATTCATAATTTGGTTAGTTGATAAAAAAATTTGCACCAAAACTATCCGTGGTGACATTTTCAAGTATTTCTTCAAATGTGTCAAGATCTTGTTCAATGTCCATTTCTATGTCTTGGGAAGTTTTAAGATTATTTTTAATTTGTTGATGTTTAGCAATGTTGAACATGTCTTCCCACATAGGTGTCATTGAAATTTTTGCATCTATATATAATGAAGTTTTCATGAGATTTTTCAAAGCTAACATCATTCGGTTTGGCCCAATTTTCCTGATATATACAATGATTCATATTCTAATCTACATTTCAAAATAATACCAATTGTGGTTTCATAATTTGGCATGCGTGGCAATATGGATTGTGTCATATTTACATTGGTTGGTACATTTATAATAATACCTCGAATTTTGTATTGACCATACCCTTCAACTTGCCAAATTTGTGTGAATGCTTGTTGTGGAGCTATTAATCTTTCTTCTAATTCATGCAAGTCTAATATTAAAAAAATGATTGGATTCATTCAAATGTTATGAGGGACCAAATACTTAGGTTCCTTATTAGCATTAACCAATTTTATACAAGTACAACATACAAACAATTCACCTAATAATTCAAACTTTGTTGTTCCTAGACATGGTACATATTTTGTTAAATGTTGAGCTCTTGTTTTCATGAGATGGAATGTTTGTGATCTAAACCATAACCTTTCATAAGCCACACATTCATATATTGAAGATTCTTTTAATTTATCCTTATATTTAGTGACATGTTTTGTTTCAAATTTTAAATGAGTATGCATATATGTAGATTTTTTGTATTTTTTTTCAATGAATTTTTAAAAATTGTAGAATCCACTTTATTGGTTGTGGAAAATATCACGCATATCTTTATTTGAAACTAATGTTTCATTAGCACATTTTTTCTCATTAGTAGTCATATAAGATGTTTGATTAGTTATATGATTCAATTCTTTTTGTAACTTTGTTTTTGTTTGTATTTTTTGTGATTTTCTTAGCCTTTTAAATTGATCATGTATTTTTTGTGTATTTAATATTGGATGGACATTACTTGTATAAAATATTTCAATAGTCTTTTTGAGATAATGATGTTTACGTATTGCCATAAGACGATAAAGTTCATTATTGTGTTCATCTTTCCATTTGAAATATGTTTTTGGTTCATTATGTTTTTCACTTGTCCCATTTGAAATTTTTTATAAATTTATAAGTTCATCATTCATTGTTAAAGTATCGTGTATTATAATGTTATTTATATTTAAAACAATAGGTGGTGTACATGATGTTTCATCTCATTTTATGACTATATTTTCACAATTCAAGATTTGTTCATGTATTATAGTTCACATTCATGAATTTGTTGTAAGTTTTTTGATTGACATTCAATATTTTGATATATTTTAGTTTAATCTATTTTAGAATGTTTTTAGTGTTTTGATTTCATATATCGAACATGTCTCACGATTTTTTCCATGTTAAACATTGGATCTAGATTGTTATTTTGAATTTTTTTAGCTATTGATGTAAAACTTGCCCATTAATTAATTTATAACATTTCATCATGGTTTTTAATCCAAATAATATATGCATTTGATGTCTTATGTCTTTTTATCATTACTTATGGTTTTAATAAAAAAAAATTTACATCATTTTAATTTGTTATGAAAAACGACATTATTTTGTTGAGGTTGAATATTGTCAATGTGTTCTTTTGTTGTGATATTGTTTGTGAAATACGAATCATGTCTTTCAAGATATGTCACAAGTTTGAAATGTCCATTCATACCTTCATGATACATTAAAATTAACTTTTCACTTGCATTAAATTCTATCCGCACATTCATGTATGGTTTACATGTTCTTGTTGACCATACTTCCAAAGGATGCTTGATGAATTGAGTTAACCAAAAGAATATTGTAAAATCAGCCCATAAACCTCCATTGGTCACTCCACATTCCATTTTTTGTCAGTAATCATTTACACCACGTACACTCAATAAATTTTTTGAACTAAGTGCAAACCTAAGATAATGTTTAACTTTAAAATCTTTTGATATTAAAGCTTTTCATAAACATTGAGTAGAACCTTTTCTCAATGTTATACTAGATATTTTAGAATTTCAAAAATAACTAATTGAATCAAATAAAAAATCAACAATAAAATATGAATAATTAATAATTCTTTTCAACCCAATATGTCCCAAAGCATTATCAATGTTTATTATGGCCATTTTTTTATGTAATGCTTCAATTGGAGCTTTTGAAAGTATAGATGTTATATTATTAATTTTGAAATAATGGTATTATATCTATTTATTTATACTTTCATTTATACAAATACTTTTTAAAAATTTGATTGACTGATTTATTTTTAAAATTAAAATTATTTTCATCAATTTTTATATTAATTAGAAAAATTAAAAAAGAATGATTGATTTTTTAAAAAAACTTATCAATTTCTTAAGCACAAGTGGATTAGGCCCTTAAAAAATCATGGAAAATAAGGAATTAATTCTTTTTGAAATTATTTGTAACCCAAACTTGAATGGACCACTATTTTTATAGTTTCATTTATATTAACACTTTTTGAAATTTTGATTGATTTATTTATCTTTAAATTCGAATTATTTTGATCATTTTTTATTAATTAATAAATAATTGAATAATTTTTATTTTAAAAAAATTTTAAAAAAGAATTTATCAATTTCCAAAGCACAAGTGGATTAGGACTCTAAATTTTTTTTAAAAAAGGAATTAATTTTTCTTGAAATTATTTGTAACCCAAACTTGAATGGGCCAATTATTTATTTGTTTTGGTAATTAGTCGTTAATTACAATCTAACTTATGACCTTTATGATGGTTATTTTGCATGCATAAGTAAAAAAAGAAAAAAAAGATTTTTTTTTTTTTTTTTGCTATGTACAAAAGTTGAAATGAACTAAATTTTGTCTCTTACAAAATATACTAATAGTGCAAATGAAGTTTTAAGTTAAAAAACCTAACTTGAGGGTTACAATTGTTTTGTGAAAAAGTTTACAATATAATTTTTTTGTTTCATTTTGTGAATGTTAATATTTAATAGTAGTTTATTGAAACATTCTATGTGATTACATATAAATTTAAGTATAAAAGAAACAAATGAAATTAGTTCAATCAATCTAAAAACTCAACTTACAAAATTGATTTGAATGAACTAAATTAAGTTATCTTAAATAATTAAAAAGTTGAAAACTATTTGTCTTAAAACTCAAGATTTGAAAATGAATACAAAATAACAATGTTTAATAATGAAGTTGTAAACAAAATGTGAAGCATGTATTTTTTGAAGTAGAAGTATTTATAATTGAAAAAATAAAAAAGCTAATGTAAAAAAATAATGAATAGTCTACCACAAGAAAACAAGAAAAACTACAAGCCTATCACAAAGAAAATAACTATGATAAAAAGATTGTAGAATTGATAAACTAAAAATGTTTAAAATTCAATTGTATTAGCTTTCAAATTTCCAAGAATCTAAATATTTACAAAGAAAAACTAATCCACTCATAGAACATTATTCAATTAATCTTATTGCAATTCTATAACCAATGAGCTCCCCAATAGGGCTCAAAGAAAAAGACCCATGAAGATTGATAACAAAAAACATTTCAATGACTAGGATGCGATTTTATCAATGCAAATTGAGAAGAGCTTCTTCATTGACCCCAACAATTGCCTCAATCCAATTGGTTTTTACAATAACATAAACTAATGCACCGCTGAATACATGAATATTACCTTTCAAGTTCCCAACTAGTATGCATGTGCTAACTATTTTGCAATCATTGCAAAAACCACAATTGATATTGTCACCTTCAATGAAACATCAAGATCCCCCTTTTCAAATTTTGTACGTGTTCACATAGAACAATTCTCAATCCTCAAATGCTTCCATTTCACAAATTTGTGAAGATGGAAATTGATCAAGGTACCTCCAATTGTTACTATGGTAGTAGTAAACCCATGCAAATTTGTCACATCCGTATGCAAATATGAGTATGAAGCAAGCTTCTCAAAATTCCCATATTGGTTCAATATAATGCACTCAAAGGCCATATCTTTGATTGTGGAATCTAATTCATCCAACACAACAACACGACAATTTGTTTTCTTGTTAACCACAATGTAACAATGAAGTACAATACACAAATCAATCCATAACTCAAGACTAGAAAAATTAAAAACAAAACACTTATTTGAACATAAATGATTTGGAAATAACCTATTATGGACGTCAATAAAAAAATAATGCATTGAATGAAAGAAGATAACACTTATCAACAATGAAATGCATCATTTTTGGAGTTCAAACTAAATAAGAGATGAAGTTCAACTTTCAACTTCAACAATGGATATCTGATTTAAACAATAAACAAACCACAATTAATTACAATTATATAACTTTTTGACTGTTCAACTTCCATAGTGGATTTTGTTGTTATTTTCATTTTTGTGACTATCGAATTTCAATATCAATTTCAACTTCAAAATAGTTTCAACAATTACATTCGTCCATCTATCATACAAAGTTCAAAGCAAACATACAACATCTTTGACAGCCAAAAGAGAACTCACCTATCAAGTACTTTAGTTAGGGGAAATGGTAATACTGACACATGTCTTAAAACCTGCACATAAGAATTACTAGCAGTAGTAAGAAAAATTGATACCTATTGCTATAAAAAACTCTAAGTCGTAAAATTCCTACTCGACTTCCTTAAAAAACTATCTTCCCACTTGCATGGAGCCCAAAGTCAAACAAAAACACCACTAAAGAAAGTAGAAAAATAACTTCCCACCTCCATGGAGGGCAGAATTCGACCAAACATGTTGATCGTAGCCTGCTTGATCTCGAGAGGTGCATTGGAGATGTCAGGTTTGAAGAGACGGACAAGTGTGGGAAGTAGCAAATACATGTATTCATCAACACTCCTTGTTCATTGCTAAACACTATCAAAATCAGGCTGACTCCTTGATTATATTCCACAATTTAAGCAAAACACCATTCAAGATTGCAAATCATGAATGCCACATTGTTCATGAGCAAAACCCACATGACCCTCCCCACTCTTAAACCTCAACACAGAGGTTTCAATTGAAAATTAAAACCATATAATTAATAGGAAACCATCTTTTCATTGATAGAAGAAAGCAAAAGTACCAAAGACATTCAAAAAACAAGAACTTTTGTAGCATAGTAACAAAAAAAGGAACATACCACCAAGAACTTCAAAGGTATGTAGGACATCATGTATTTTGGTGTAGATGCCAATTCATCATTGAGAGTTAAACATAACTACTCCATTAGGTTCAACACTTGAGCTCCAACACATTTCCCACGACCACACCCAAAATGGAAAAAAAAAATCAATTTCCATCAGAGTTGTAGAAAGAATCAAAAGTTGAGTTTAAAAGAACATCAACAACCATGGACATAACTTTTACATCATAATAGTGTTTGATTTACTATTGTAGACATACTGTAAAGCTTCTAAAGTGAACTTGTGGTCTATACAGTAAAGTAATCCAAGCTCAAAGATGGATAGACATGTGCAATATCTTGCACGTACAACACTTAGGAAAAACACAAGGCACTTTGAGAATAATCAAGTGATTTATCATTTGATTGATAGAGTTGTCAAACATCATAATGTAGGAAAACTTTGGGTGGGAAATTTTGCATTGTTCATGTAATCATGTTTGGAGGGAAAACTCTAGGAACAAACTTGCACAAACATGGTGCAAAACAAATGTGCAATAAAAAATTGGAAAGGAGTGTAGAGGATTGAAGTAGAAGAGCTTCAATGGGGAAAAAAAAAACATTGCAAAGCAAAGGTGCAAGAGCAATGGAGATGCTCATCTTCATCCAAAATTGCATTTGCAAAATTCATCATCTAGAATTGATCCCCAAAAGTAAATTGAAGGAAAAGTGGATTTTGTTTTCATCCATGTCCATGTGTAGGATTTCCAAGAACCTTTACTTCAAGTTGAAAAAAAAACTTGAAACTAGGCATGTTGTAGCTAAGGAGTAGGTAACTTTTTTCCAAATCCCAGGACTGTCATGGTTCCTTTAATGGTGGGTCAATCATGAATGGACCCATATCCACAATTTTTTTAATAAACATTTCAATATCTACAAAATATTAATATCCACAATTTTTGAATATTTCACTATTTATGAAATATCAACACACATAATTCTTGGTGCAAAATCACAATATTTATAAATTGTGTGATGTCATTTTCTTGAAAACATTTCATGTTGAATTTGTGTGTTATTTCATGTTGAATTTATCTTTTACCTAATTTTACATTTTCAACCTTTTACCTACATCTTACCTTAACCGATAAAATGAAACTCTAAACCCAAAATTGATCCATCCATCTTTCATTTTGATTTAGTCTATGGAATTATTATTTAAGAATATTCAAGGAAAAATTGCCCATCTATAGTTTTTTCAAATTACTTCAACAATCATTACATATTATAAGTATTTTATAAGGTGTTATAGAACCATGGATTTAACCACAGATTTGACCTTTAAAGTATATGCACTAATGAATGGTTTATTTTTGGACAAAAAAATAGTCCACACAAAGTCCATGTTATAGTGTTAAATTGAATTTTTAATCTAGTAACATTGATTAAATTGTAATAACGTCCATGTATAAAAAAAAACTAAGTTCATATTAATGAAAGCCCACTTAGATACCTCAAAAACCTTGGCTTTGGTGAAAATAAAATTCAAATCAAATCAAATATATAATAATTAAAGACTTATGAAAATAAGGGCCGATTCTGAGAACATAAAAGTCCAATATTATGAAATGGTTAAAGTTTTCAATATGATGTTTTCAAATATGAGTTCTTTAAGTAACAAATTTTGACATACTTAATCATTCCAAATTATTTGGATTAGAATTTTATGTCAACATCATAATTTTATAAACCTCTAGTCAATAGATGAGTCCCTATTTTTTAGTTTCAAAAGTCCATAGGTAAAAGTGAGTGAATTTTTTTCAAGAAATGATTATACATATGTTCTCATAATCAAGTTGATAATTTAAAACCAAGTCCAAATTGGAAAATTTGACACTATATGTTTTGTTAAGAGACAATAAAACAAGATGGGTATTGCCAAAACCAAAAAATGTCACAAAAGTGAGGCACTCATTTGTGCATCTACCCTTTATATGTGTTACAACATCACATATTTGACCATAGATTTTATTTTTGTAAATTTTAATTAACCACAGATTTAATCATAGATTCATTTTTTATTAATGTTACAAAACCACATATTGACTTTTAAAATGTTAAATCAAAATCTATAATTATTTTATTAGTTGGATGTTTTCATGTATTAAGTACAAATTTGACTTTTATATATGTTAAGTCAAAATCTAATAAATGTTAACTAATTAGTTATTAATTAATATTCATCTTCAATCCATTCATCCCATTTTCATCCATCATCAATCCATCCATTCATCTTTCATCTTTCATTGATCCTTCCATCCATCCATCCATCCATCCATTCACTCATCAATCCATCCCTTGAAATATTTTATCATAATTAAAAATGGCTAGCATGTAATCATTTAATGATGTTTTATCTTCAAATAATCTTCACTTAGTTTCAACATATATGTATGATGTTGGTAATTGTCTTTTTGATTCCATATCTTATTTATTGAAGTGCTCATTAATAGCTTTTCAAATAAAACAAAATAGTATGCAATATTTAAAACAATGTTTGACATTAAATTCACAAAAGTATAAGAATGCCATCTTAGGGAATTGAACCCAAGTTTTTTGTATGATTTACATCATGGTGAAGTTTCCAACAAATATCAATACATTGGAAAATTGTCCCAAAGTGCTATAATTAATGGGTTTTAGGGGGATTTTATAGCAAATTTTTGGATAATAGAATATTAACAATGACCAATCTATGTTTGGAATGAAGATGCAAATAGAATTATGTGTAAGTGTGAATCAAATTACCAAATGGACACTTTACACATTGTTTATAGTAATCAACATTTTTTGAATCAATTGAATATACATGTGGTGTTAGAAATATTCAATTGCAATTTGAGACCCAAAATTCTATATCATTTATAAATTTGGATAACTACCCAATGCTTTCAAAACCAATCAAATAAGAGTGCAAACATTTGCCAAAAAAATAGGTTTTCATTGAAATGATGACTTAGATTGTGTTTTGATAAAACTTTTGGAAATTTATTCAAATGCACCTTTGGAATACATTGTCCAATTATTTAATTCATCATGTAATACCAATGTTACTAAAAGTCAAGTACATAATCATATTCAATACATGAGGAAAAAAAACAACTAAATGAAAATTCTATTAATTATGTTAGTTTAGTAATTCCAATGTCCATGTCCAATTACATCCCAATGTTTCCATTAACTGAAAATAATGTTTCAATAATTAATGATTTACCAATAATTCAAAATATGTTAATGATTGAAAATATTCCAATATTTGAGAATGTCCCAATCATTGATGATGTTCCAATGGTTAAAAGGATGCCAATAGGTGAAGATGTTCCAATAGTTGAAAAGACACCAATAATTAAATATGTTCAAATAAATAAAGAATTATTTAATTGAAAATCACAAAAAATATCACATAAAATAAAAAAATCATTTTCAATTGGCACCTTATGATGAAATTGTTTTAAAAACAAAAAAATCTCATTCTACTGTAACTTTCTCTACAAAAGTTATGATTTTACTAAATAAATTTCCACACATCAAAAGAACAAAATCACAAATTATTTTTCATGTAAAGTGCACAAATAGTAAAATCTCAGAAATTTGTAATAATCCACATGTAAAAATTAGATCACCAACCCAAAATAGAATATGTAACTTTTAAAATATCAAACAAATGCACGATATTAAATATCGTATTGATTCAAAAGAAGACACATGTGAATGAAAACATGTTAATACATATAAGCAAAAAATTCAAGATGTTCCAACAACATTATTTTTTGTTGTGAAAAGTTATGTTTTTTGAAACAACTTAAAATTGTTACAAATAAATTAGCATAAAAAATAACTCATTTTTACAAATTGAAATGATAAACCATACATTAACAACACATATATGTTCAAATTGTTTAAACAAAGGCAAAAGACCCCAATTCAGTTCCATATAATATATCAAGAAATAAAATGATATTGTTAGTAACAAAGTTAACACATTTAGACATTAACATCTTATTTTTCCACGATTAGCTTTTGTTCAAATATATGAACTTCATGGTTATGGTCAATATAAAATGAAAGGTAGTGTTATTAACGTCCCAACAAATATTAATCAACCACAATTAATGTTACCATGTTTACCATATGATGAGGCAACAATAGTGTATTTTTAAAGTGATGATTTGAACATAAATCATTTTACATGTTTGGAAATCTACGTTGTAATTTAGTCATGCTAGCGCTAAAAGATTTAATTTCAACACCATTATATTCAAATTTAAATGTTACCATAAACCTTTAATGGAACAATTTGTTTTCTATGCATACAACCTTGTATAATAAAACAAATGACCAAAATATATCATCATTTGATGATTATGATTTTAAAAATGAAGACCACATAATTTGTGCACCAATAAAGTCCATGATACAAATTTACTTTTTAGATGCTTAAAATATTGATGATTATGAAAACATTGTATATTGTATTGTTCCAAGTCAAGATTTTCATCATTTAGGTTTGTTTAAAGATAATCATTCCAAAGAATTAAAATTTTCAACATTATTTTATGGGCATTCATGAGACTTAAATATTTTAAAAAATTTATCATATCAACAAATAGTGCAATGGGAATTGCTTCACAAATCTAAAGATTTTTCAACTAATATTTCTAACCTTTTTTTTAAAGCCATTAAAGTTTCTATCCAAAAAGTTATAGGCTCAGGTTGGGTACGTATATGTAAAGGAAAACTAAATGGTAGATCATTAAAGGCTTTTGAAGTACAAGATAAACCAAATTTAAATAAAATTTTCAAATCATATTTAGGATATTGTGATTTTAAAAAGTTGCTTCCTTCACCATATTATTTAAAAACTCTACAAAAAAAAAATTGTTATGATAAGACAAATTGGCCCTCCAACATTATTTGTAACTTTTAGATTTGCAAAAAGATTATGGGATCCTTTCATTAAAGCCTTACATACTTTGCATGCTAAATCTTCTAAACTAAATTGAAAACATATAACAAAATTGATATGCAACGATCCTATAACATGTGTAAGATATTATGATTATAAAACATTTTTTTGCACATTATTCAATAAAGACCCATCTATTTTTTAACAAGTTTGTGATTTCTTTTTTGTCATAGAATTTCAAAATCATGGTAGTGAACATGACCATGGCCTTTTATGGATTAAAAATGCACCAATATATGGAATTAATAATGAAAAAATTAAAAATTTTGTTGATAAATACATTTCATGTGATGTATCATATTAAAAATTACATTACAAAATACACAACAACATCAACACACTCGAACATGTAAGAAAAAAATCATGTTGTTTATAAATTCCATTATCCATTACCTTCCATGAATAAAACAACAATATTAAAACCACTTGAATTAAAAGAAGACTTACCTTTTAGCAAAAAATACTTGCAACAACAAGCAACAAAAAATTTTGAATTTTTAAAAGACTTTAAAATTGATGAAAACATTACATTCTTTGAAATTTTAAATTTACTACATCTTGATAAAGAAACATCTATCTATGAAGGAAGGTAGTTTGTTTTGTAGTTATGAAATCCATCGAACCAAGATGTTTCAAATCATGTTCTTGGTGTCTTTGGAAAGCTCTCAATGAGGAGGGGTTCATGGGCTTGGTTCCATGACGTTTGGACTTGTGGTGCAAAAATTCTTGAATATTGAATGAATTTTTCAATGAAAATTAAATTAAATTATAGCTAAAATTTTTGGAGGAATTGGAATGTGCCTTTGGTGTTGTTGGAAAGATCTTGATGAATAAGATTTAATGGAATTTATTTGGTAAGATTTGGATTTAGAATGTTGGAGATATTGATCTTTAAGTGATTTTTGATGCTGAAAATTCAAATAAATTCCAAAAAACCAGGTTTTGGAAGGAAAAATTAATTGAAGACTAGTTCACACTTGGGCCAATGGCATAGGCCACATTAGTACATATTAAGTTTAAGAAGTAAATGAGTGAAACCAAACATTTTTCTTAAATGAACACCATCAAATATTAAAACCGATGCATTTAGCATATGTGTTGCTCCTTTATGGTTTGCAAATATAGATATTCAATTTATTTTAGATCCATATGCAGCTACATCATATTTTACATCATACATGACTAAAATTGAAAAAATTGTAACCTCATAATTGCATTCAATAATAGAAAAATGAATTTTAGATATAACTAATGCTAACATAAGAATCTAAAAATTAAGTAATGTTTTTTTTAATGTTTAAGAAAGTCTGCCCAACCTATTACTTATTTAGTTCTTTCAATTCCTTTATATCATTCATCACAAATTGTGAGCATTTAAGTTTATCAATATTTCTCCATACCAAGAACATGCTTTTGCATTAAAACCCTAGTTTTTATTAAATCAATTAGATACTAATTCCATTGACATATTGTGTGCATCAATAATAGACCAATATTTAAATTGAAAAAATATTTATGAATCTTTATGATTAAGAGAATTTTCCTCCTATTACAAAAATAGAAATAAAAAATTGTCAAAATGCCCCAATCAAAAAATCATTAGGTTTGCAAACTATAATAAACATAAAGATATAGAATATTGGTCAAAAGAACAACTTCTTTTAATTGACCATTTAAAACTTCTGAAAGTTCATTATTAGGAACACATGTTACTTGGCATGATGCCTATTATCATTAAAGAAAAAATATTCACAATTAAATCCAAATTCAATTGCAACATGCAAAATAAACATATAAATGAAAAAAATGATGATATGAATTTAAAATTGAGATCCTCACATCCACAAAACGTATGGAATGATGACATTGGTGACACACATCTTTTAATCCCCATCACAAATACATTAAATAATGAAAAATATGATTTGAAAAATGATTTCATCATTCAATCATGCAATGCATTCAATCATTAAACACAAAATTTTGAAGATATATGATGGTTTCACAATATCGTCAAATTTTATGATGATGGATGAATCAAAATATTGAAGTATATAATTAAATGAAAAACAAAGATTAATATTTGACGATATCATGCATAGAAAACAAATATATTTTAACATTCCAATACATATTTTTTTGACAAGAGGTGCTAGAATTGGTAAAAATTTTACTTTAAAACTAATAATTCAAAGATTATTACGAATATATAATAAAAATTTATCATCAAACCTAACCAAAATTAAAACATTACTCAAATGGCATCTATAGGTAAAGTTGCATTTAATATTGCTAGTCAAATAATACATTCAAATTGAACATACCTGTTCAACAAACATTAACAAATCTATCAAATTTATCGTTAGATTTTTTAAATAGACTCACATGTTGATATGAACTGTTGTAACTAGTTGTAATAAATAAAATATCTCTTGTAGGTGTTAGAATGTTTAATGTTATAGACCACCAATCAAACACAATAAAACATATTCAAAACAAATTTTTCAGTGTCTAAATGCCATCATATCATGTGACTTATATCAAACAACCCCCCATTAAAGATTATTGGATTTTTTATTCCCTTAACGATAGTATAAATGCATTAGCACCAAACTTTTGGAAAAAATGTTAAATGTTATGAATTAACTTTAGTTTTGCGACAAATTGATAAAAAATTTATAAAAAGTTTAAACAAATTTCACATGTGCACACAAACTTTGGAAGACATTTAATATATCAATTCAAATTGTTGTCAAAAAATACCAAACATTTTAACTATGCCACATTTATTTTGTACACATATTTTAGAGCAAAAACATAATAAATTTTTGTTTAACAAAACAACTAGCCGAACATTCAATTTTGAGGCTACAGACATTCATCATCATTCATGCCCATCATCATATAAACTTCTAGATGATCCAAGTAAAACTACAAGTTTACATACTACTATTCCTATTAAACAAAATATGGTAATTGAATTGTGTGCTTAAAATTATGCAACATATGATGGCTTTGTTGATGGAGCTGATGGTGTATTCAAAACATCAACATCTTATCATAACAAAACCATAGTTTGGATATTGTTCCCAAATCAAAAAATAGGAATATGGTTAGTTAGAGAAAAGTCCACCCACCTTTATACAAACAATATTCAACCAAATTGGACACTAATTGAACCAATTATCAAAGACATAAGAATTGACAAAAATCAATTTCATATTATAGCAAGAATTCAACTTCCAATTCAATTAATAGCAACAAGAACCATTCATTGATCACAAGGATTATCATTAAATGAATTAACTTTTGATCCTACTAATGTAAGAAAACATGTACTATCACATGTGTAGTTGAAAAAATGAATAGATTAAAAAAAAATTCAAATTGGACAACTTTTGTTTTTCAATTAATTTTTTTTTATCATTCACATGTTATTATACAAGCTCCCAACACAAATTCTTTAAAACAACATTACCAAGATATAAATCATGACCCCAACCTACAAGTATCACATCATTATGAAAAATTGTGTCCACGACAACTAAATTACCTTACAACTAGAGTTCCAAAACAACTAATATATAACTGCATTGCAACTGTCCCATGGAAATATGACAAATTAATAAATACAATGTACACATTGTATATACAGTTGTAGTCAACCATGTTTGATTTTGTCGACAAGTTACATTTTAATCGCATGTAACAACTACATCACAATTTAGTTATTAATCAACGATTATTTTGCAATAAATGTACAACTTTGAGTAACACATACAATCGTGCCACGTGTATACATTGGCACCACTTAATATATATGACATTTCAACTAGTATGCAACTATATTTCAATTTAAAATTTGAAAATTAAAGATTTGAAATTTGGGCGGGATTCCCTTAAGCAAGTGACACATGGCAGTATATCAACACATTTGCCCCAATGCATCAACAACCTTCATGCACTTTTGCTTATGGGCTTTTGTTTTTGGTCTTGGAGGTTAAAGGGTCTTGTTTTTGTTCTTAAAGAAGTTGAAGGTTTTTGTTTTTGGTCTTGAAGGTTGAAGGGTTTTATTTCTATTCTTAGAGAGGTTGAAGGTTTTTTTTTTTAGTCTTAGAGGTTGAAGGGTTTTGTTCTTGCTCTTAGAGAAGTTGAAGGGTTTTTTTTTTGTTCTTGGAAGTTGAAGGGTTTTGTTCTTGTTTATAGAGAGGTTGAAGGATGTTTTTTTGCTTTTGGAGGTTGAAGGGTCTTGTTCTTGTTCTTAGAGAGGTTGAAGGTTTTTTGCTTTTGCTTTTGAATGTTGAAGGTTTTTGTTGTTTCTTTTGAATGTTGAAGGTTCTTACTTGTACTTTTGGATGTTGAAGGATCTTACTTTTACTTTTTGATGTTAAAGGTTATTGCTTTATTTTTGGATGTTGAAAGTTCTTACTTTTGGTTTTAGATGTTGAAAGTTCTTGTTCTTATTCTTGGATATTGAAGGTTCTTATTTTTGTTCTTGGGTGTTGAAGGTTTTTGCTTTTGGATGTAAAGGTTATTATTTTTACTTTTGGATTATGAAGGTTTATTTTTGGTCTTTTTATATTTGCATATATTAAGGAAAAATGATGTGAAAATATATTCCATTTTATTTAAAAGTTGATTGTATAAATTTAATTTAACTTATATTGATGAAAGATTTATGAAAGGTGATTGTTTAATGATATTCATGTTACACATGTCTTATTTTGTGTTTGAACATTTGTGATGACTTTTATTGTTTTTATGTTATAAGGCCTAATTTTCATTATGTTTCAATCCATCAACATCAAAATTATGTATACAAGGTAAAATTATTTAAAATTATAATTCAATTTACTTGATTGTAAGCATAACATTTGATTCTATTTGCAAATGTACAAATTATAATTTAGTTTATATCAATGTTCTACATACATTGCATTTTAATGACAAATAAGTTGCATGTTAGTGGCAGTATAGTTGTAAATTAATTTTATTCAAGTTGAAGCGATTATTTAGATATTTTTGACATTACAATGTTATGATATGTTGTTGATTTCATTTCACATGTGGATTTAAATATCATAACATGGCGAATTTCAAGCAAATAAGGTGGATTGAAAAAATTGCATGGTTTAAGCTGCATTTCAACAAAAATAGAAGAAAACATTCATTTATGAAACATAATGTTTTAGATGAAAATATTTGATTATTGTGGGTCATCCATTTTATAATTTGACCTTTTGTTTAAAAGACTATTAATGCATGACAAACTTTGAATGTGTCAAAATTTGTCACAAGTTGGGTTTCAATTTTGCACTTATGCCTATATTTTCAATCTTATGATTGTTGTTTTACAAGTGTTTTCTTGATGTTGTTTTGAAATTATCCTTGCTTTTCCACAATATCTTACCAGCCAAGGAGTTCACATAATTAAATGTGTTATGTTCAAAGGTTTTTCCAAAATTCTTACAAGTTGAAATTTAAGCATATCATCCCATCCCATTTGATCCATCGAGTTTGAAAAAGTTCGTTGAAGATGAACTTCCAAAAGTTAATAATATTTGCAATTTACCAAATGTATGTTTAATTGAATATTTTTTTACACAATTTGAATATAGTTTCAACCTTTAACAACTAAATTGCAAACCACATGAAAGGAAGTTTACATAACATCATGGCCTTCAATTCTAACAATGTAAACTTTATTTTAAATCTCAACATTAATTGTCCCTTTGCACCCCATTGCATGATCTAAATATTAAGTGGATTTTGTTTCCACTTGTGTGAAATATGCTATTATTTAGGATTGAAAACCCTTTTTAAAAAAATTGCACATGTTGTGTTTAGCAAGCTTCAATTTATCAAACAAGCTCTAATTTAGCAAGCAACCAAAATTTTGTGTCCAAATTGATACCTCTCCTCTAGACACAATTGCATAGAGATATTTCAAATCCATCCATGCTTTTGTCATTGTTCATGATGAGTCAAGGCTTTTTTCTTCTTTTTTAAAATTTATTTTAATGCCATTATTACACACTCCAACAACAAACATGACATGTCAAGATATATGAACAATACATAAGTACATAAATACTCATACATGTTTCCAATTGGCATCTAATCTTCAACAATTTGTTGCTTGCGATGTGATGATATTCTCCGAAGCTCTTTTAAAGGACAACAAAGTTCAATCTTGAATAGGTGAGAAAAAACATGTTGTAATCGACACTTCACAATACAACAACGAAACATTTCTAAATTTCATAATATTATTCCCAATCGAGAGCCCATCTATTGTAATTAGGACAACATGATAATGGTTGTGTGAAGTTTGTATGATTGCATTGTAAGTTGTAGTTGAGTTATTTAGTACTACTAAAATCAACTACCATACAATTGCTTTGAAACCAAGCTTAAACACTTAGTGCAAATTAGTCACTAAATCCATTATTTTATTCCATCTTTAATTGTAAGTTAGTTGCAAAAGATAAGAATATAATTCATTACTCAAATGGATGAATGAAATATGAAGGAATATATTCATCAAACTAGTTGTAAAATAGTTGTACATAAGTTGCAAATGATTGGGATAAAATCCATTCACATCAAATGGATGAATGAAATAATGAAAGAATATATTTTTTGAATTAGTTGTAAAATAGTTGTAGATAAGTTATAAAATGTAAGAACAAAATTCATTCATCAAATGGATAATGAAATAATTAAAGATTATATTTTTCAAACTAGTTGTAAAATAGTTGTAAAGAAGTTACAAAAGGTATTAACATATGTCATTGGTCGACAAATGGATGAAAAACCATGTTGGCATTTCATTCGTCACATTGGAATGTGTGTGAGAATTTGACATGGAGATTAGTTGTAAAGAAGTTGCATATAGTTGCATGTGAATTGCACTATATATACGATATTGTATATAGCATAGGGTGTTCATTGCAACGAGAAAACCCAGCTGTAAACCTAGTTGTAAAACTTTATATTTTTTCATAGTGCATGTTTTTTGCATTTGGAAACTAGAATACAATCATTGAATGATGTACATAATTTCATAAATATATCAAAATATTCATACATTTCAATTTATGATGGTCATGGTTTGATAATGATGTACAACACACAAATGTTCTTACATTCTTATTACGTAACAACATGTAATGGATCATAATATATATTAGCTACATTTAACATAAGAACTCCAAGAACAATTCATATAATATATGTGTTTATAAAAGTCATTCTTCTTTGATTTCTATGTTCCTCAACACATTAAAAACATTGATTCAAAAGTCCCCAAATGATTGCTTTTTTGTTTTAGAAGATTTTAATATCAACATTTTAAATGATAACAATCATAAGAACAATAAACAACAATTAATTTATGAATGAATTAGGATTAAAATCCCAATTCAAAAATATCACAACAAAAGCTAGATCACAATTATACCATATATGATCAAATGTGCTAGGGAATGAATCCAAATTGGGTGTTTCAGAAACATATTGGCCAGATTTTAACAAAACAATTTGTATGGCATTCAAACTACCAAACACACATTTAATTTCTAATAATAAAATAATGTTATCTCCATTCATCTAATTAGTTGAATTTTTTGATTTTTATAAAAGACAAAACCTTTTGTGGGGTGGTCCTATGGTAAAGATGGAAAATGACGACAAAATATGGGAAAAAATGTGGGAAAAGTTGGAAAGATATGCGAAAATGAAAAAATGATTGGAAAAAGATACCAATGGAAATGACATATTGAGATACTAAAATATGGTAATGATGCAAATATATGCCAAAGATGGAAAGAGATGCCAAAATATGCAATTATAGGCATCTAACAAAATGTGACAAAAATACAGATAATCCAAAAAGTTCAGAAGGATTTTAGCCCCAGGGACTGCCACATCATGAGGATAAAAAGGTTTGAAGTTGCCATATTTACACAATAGGCTCCAACAAGTGGCCATTTTATAGGGGGGAAGCCCAAATGTTTTTATTTCTCTCTTTCACCTCTCACCAAATTTGGCTAAATCCTATTTTGGAAGATCATCAACCCACCTAATTCACAAATTTGAAAAGAAAAACTTTGGCTGGAACTAGTAAAACTTTTACTTTAGAACTAATAATTAAAATATTATGGTGATCATATAATAAAAACATATAATCTTAAACCAATATTATCTCCAGTCACCTAATGTCATCTTTAATCTTTTATAAAAGGCAGAGCCGCTTGAGAAAGCCGCTTGCTTTGATTCCTACACCCACCTGCGCCACAAAATTGAAAAAATCGGTAACCTTATGCATAGGAAAGCCCCTAGTGAAGGGCACTCCTTAATTTAAGGCAGGTGCTTAGCCCTCTTGTTGGGCCCTGCCCCCGCAGGGACAGGGACCATCGCATTCAATCCAACTTTTGGAAGTTTTACCTTCTTAGAACCAGTTCTTTTGGTGAAAGTGTTTAGACTGTTTAGATTGGAACGGATTTTTTGTGGTGTTCAGAGTGTGGACAGAGTAGGTAGATGTACAACGTCTTACCTATTGGAAGGGCCAAGGTGTTTGTGATGCCTTGTTTGATTCCTACACCCACGTACCCGCAAAATTGAAAAAAATCGGTAACCTTATGGATAGGTAAGACCCAGTGAAGGGCATTCCTTCATTTAAGGCAGGTGCACAGCAAACCTTTTTTCCTCGTTCAGGTACTGTACATCTTAGCTATTGGAAAGGCCAAGGCGTTTGTGATGCCTTGTTTGATACCTAAACCCACCTACCCACAAAATTGAAAAAATCGGTAACCTTATGGATAGGTAAGCCCCCAGTGAAGGGCATTCTTTCATTTAAGGCAGGTGCACAGTAAACCTTTTTTCCACGTTCCGGTACTGTACACTGTGCAAAAATGCTGGGCCAAAACCATTTTGCTGAGCAATCTGGCATGGGTTCACTTAAATTAAACTAGTGTGGCCAGTGCCGTTGGCCGGCGTGTTATCACGTCCTCAACTGGTTTTTCTTTCCAAACCTGGTTTTTTGGAATTTATTTGAGTTTTCGGCGGCAGAAATCACTTAGAAATCAATATCTCCCACATTCTGAATCCAAATCTTACCGAATAAATTTCATTAAATCCTGCTCATCAAGATCTGTCCAACAAAACCGATGGCACATTTCAATTCCTCCGAAATTTTCAGCTAGGATTTAATTTAATTTTCAGTGAAGAAATCATTCAATATTCAAGAACTTTTGCACCACAAGTCCAAACATCATGGAACCAAGCTCATGCACCCCTCCTCATTGAGAGCTTTCCAAAGACACCAAGAACATGATCTGAAACATCCCGGTTTGGTGGATCTCATAATTACAAAACAAAACAAACCACCTTCCTTCACAGATGGATGTGCAAGCCCACACATTGAGCATGCTATGTAAAAAGAAGGGCAAAAAACAATTTTTTTTTCTCAATTCTGTCTGTTTCTTTTTGTTCTTGTTATTTTTTTGCAAGGAGGATGGTTTTCATCCTTTTTTTTTCCTTCTTTTTCTCAATTCTTTCTAGTTCTTTTTCTTGTTCTGTTTTTCATCTCTGTCTTTTCCCCCCAAGGAGCCCCTGTTTTATTCTTCTGTCTGTTTTTTTTCCCCTTTTTCTCAATTCTTTCTGTTTATTATTATTTTTTTCATCCCTGTCTATTTTCCCAAGGCAGATGTATTTTATTGTTCCTTCTTTTTCTTTTCTTTCTTTACCTTTTCAGTTTTCTTCCTTTTTTCATATGGTTTGTTTTTTTTTTCCTTTTTTCTTTCTCCTCAGAGCATATGGTCATCCTCCTTAATCACATCCTCCTTTCTTCTTTTTTCTTTTCACTATTTTTTTTCTCTTCTTTTTTTTATTGTTGTTTTCCTTCTTTTCTCTTTTTCAAGTTGGATGTGGCCACCTTGGCTATGGCGATGGACAAGATTTAAAGGATAAAGTGGAAATGAAATAAAAATAATTTTAAAAACATTAAAAGAGGACTTAGAAGTCAATTGAAGTTTACTTAAGAATTTAATTAAAGTGTTTCATTTTTTTAAAAATTCAATTTCTAGGTTACCGATTTGCTGAATAAGCAGGGTTATAAATACGGGTGGGAAGAAGTAGGAAAAAGTAACAGGTGGGAAGAGGGAGAACTTTGAGACGGGGCAGAGCGGAGGAGGCGTCGGAGTGAGCAAGACACAGCAACTCATTGCCAAATTGGAAGCTTGTTGATTTGGTTGCATAGTTGACCATCAGTCTTCGACGTAGCAGCAGATTGTGAAGCTTGAGGATTGACGCGTAGTCCTCGAAACCCAACTGCTCGTTGCTGTGTTTCCAGCTTTCCTGAAGCTGCTATGACCTTGTCAAGTGGTCTTATGTAGGCATCTGTGACTTGGGCACAACCTGTGGATCTACGTGTTTTAGACTCTTCAACATTACCAGCTGCTTAAGGTACTGTTTTCCTTTTCCAAACAAACTTTGGCTCCTGGGTGCCGCCTTTGAAGACTTGGGACGCTTCTTTTGTTTGTGTTACAAAAGTCAACGAGTTTCCTTCATCACATACTTTATTATTCTATCGTCTAGTTGAGAAATCTGCTTGGTTTTTTTCTTGGTGATTTTGATCGCATTTTTTCATCATTTGAAGAGTCTGCAACGTTTTTGGGTGGGTAATGGATCGTATTAATCAGGGCAAGATGCCGCTTTTATACTGCTCTGTCAGAATGGAAGTTCGAAATGCTACTGGTCTTAGGATGTATGTATTACAATGGAGCGTTGAAGGTGTAAAACAGATGGGGGGGAATTTATCTCGTTTCTGTTTTCTCTAAACAACCATACCCGTTTGCCTCCATACTTTCTTTCGCAACCTCTTCTCAATTTTTTGTTGTGCGAAAATGTGGCTATAGTACACATGGCCGAATGTACATACCTTTTGAAAGTTGCGGAGAGTAATCCACAGAGCTTGTGATAGCACCAAGCACTCTATTTGCTGCACTCTGTTTGATGTTCAGGAAGACTTGTAACAAACATCTTTCAACTCGAGAGCTCGGCGAGGCGTGTAATCTGGAGAAAGATGGCAACAAGCAGTCAGGACACATCCAAAGCTTCAAGCGACGGCGCTTC
>Ga0116231_10003423_pt1 | contig 32996 bp, 22 predicted proteins | sample S1TSphgellanicum_2_FD_89695 | JGI IMG/M metagenome (GOLD analysis project Ga0116231, IMG submission 89695) | Host-associated microbial communities from peat moss isolated from Minnesota, USA - S1T2_Fd - Sphagnum magellanicum MG | ecosystem: Host-associated > Plants > Peat moss > Unclassified... | reverse complement strand
GATAAAGAAGAGCGGGAGGAGGTATGTGGAGGGGGGGGGGGGGGGGGGGGGGGGTGGGGGGGGGGGGGGGGGGGGGGGGGGGGGGCAGAAACATATCATAATGGATTTTGAGGTTTTTTTTAGAACCATGGTTATCAATTCCATATCCTTGAGAACCTTCATTTGTCAGTTACACATTTGAGAACCTCCGGTTACTTGTCTACATTTTCCGGCAGCCGGCCCAACACTGGACCTGACCCCGCATCCTGCCACACTTGACTCTATACCGCCGCCCAGGCAATGCACAGCTGCCTGTCAGATACGTGTGTGCATTAATGTCCGTTAGATCTGTGAAATCGATCGAAGTGAACGGCTGCGAGCTTAGAACGTTTCAATGAATGAGCGACAGTTGCTTGGACCGAGCGCGCAATCTAGGCCGTTGGAAAATGGACGGCGTCGGAAGGGGCTCGTTATGAATGCAGTCTGTGAGGTCCCACTTCTAATGTACCAAACTATACACAACTGATTTTAATTTTTTTAATTTCCCTTTTTTGCATTTTTCTTGGGATCATAGTCCGAGGTTTGATTTTTCAATTTTGTTTCTATAGCCAAACCCATGATTATCCACAAGAAGAAGACTTGGCCAAATTTGGCTATAGACCAGATATGAAAGTGGATAATTTTAAGAACCCTTTTATATTTTAGCTACCTGCTGGAACTAGTTGTAAAAATCTGGCTATTTCAGTAAATTACCCAGTTAAATCTGGCTTCTTATGAATTAGGGACATTTTTTTGGGCCCACAAAAATCCTTTGTATGTGTCGATCGAAATCATATTTCTCAAGTCCACAAAAAATGTGGGAATTCGCCCAGAAAAAAGACACTCTCAACATGTTTTGTGGATGATCAATTGTTTTTATTCTAGTTCTAATAAGCTGCTCAACCCATGTCTCTCCACATGGGTGTGATCGTGCACATAGTCTTGTGGATAACCAATTTGCTTTTGTTGTTAAATAAAGTTACACGAAGCAAAGATAAACATTTTTTTATATGTTTTGGATTGCTAGCTGCTATTCATAGTTTTGTTACAGATTTTACACGAGGAATCTTTTTATGATGCTTTTTTCTTCTAATTACCAACATATTTTTAATTATTTTTCTCCAAATAAAGCAGCAATCGAGTACCAGGCTAGTTGGTGCATTATCTAGTTTATCATCAAACCAAGGCCTAACGGCCTTAAAACCTGTAAACCAAATTTTGCAAGTTATAATAAACTCCAAGTCCCTCAAATGGGTTGTGATCATGCACATATTCTCAGTACTCTCTACTTACATAGTTGAACTTGAGGACTTGAACCTGATCAAGAGTTGGAGATAAGCACTATTTGGTGACCCGTAAGCACAACCAAAAGCACTACTTACAAATGGGTTGAGCAATAGAGAATGGTTGCTCGACAACTCTGAACTATTATGTGTAGGGTAACGCATCAGGATCAGGCATTGCCAGAAAGAGGGCCCATGCAAGATGATAGCCAAGCAATGGGAGCTTATAGGCTCATGGGAGCATTTGCCCCCAAAAAAACCTGTGTAGAAGTTGCAGTTCCTTATTTTTTGGACACCAAACGAAAAAAGAAAAATGTTGGTTGTCAGTACTTTGGGTAAGATAGTCAATTGTCCTAAATTCCATAAAAATAGCATTACAAAACAAAGTTCTTCACATTGTAGTGATCATTATAAGTTGAAATATGGCAACTTTGTGAAGCATGGTCTATGGAAATAAATTTAAAGTTTCTTGTAATATATCCAAGAAGACATTGATTTTTAATGTGAATATATTTTCAATTTTTATTAGAAGGATAAATCTTCACTTTGTAGTCATAAACCCCAAGAAGAATAAAAGTAAGATTCCAAGCATTGCATTAGGGCAATTTTTGGGGGAACTAAACCGCATGGATAATTATTGCAAGAATAGACAACAATATAACAAGTCCATGACTTTTTTTTATAAAAATTGTGGTGAAATTTTTTAATTATAATGATGTTTGGGTTCAATAAGATACCTATTTAATGCAATCCAAGAATTTTGTGGGACGTAATCCATATCACAAGCAAACTATGCAACCAACCCTATCCAACTTCACAAGGGTCAAAAACAAAAGACACAAATCTGCCAATTTTCATCTTTTGGGGTGAGGGAAAGCGAACAATCTTTGGTTATATCCCGAGTTATGCCAAGTTCTAATCATCATAGTTACATATTTTGTTGTGTAAAGAGCAAGAATTTTTTTGCTTAGTGTAATAGGTCCACTAGTTTGCACATGGGGGTTGAAGGATTCAAATGACTTTGGGATATTGGACCCAAACAATTGCACAAGTGGGTAGGATGCGTTGCTCCTTGTAAGTGGGTGTGGATGCAATTACCACTCGGCCATGATGCTATATGATTCCTAGCGAACCCAGTTCTAATGGGGTCCATTGGGCCAGCAGGTCATCAATAAGGAACTGGACACCTTGGGGCTTATGCTTTGGGAAGAACATTATATTGTATTCTGCCATGATGATCATAACTTGGAATATAATCAAAGAGTGTCAGCCTTATTATCTTGTATTCTACATTTAATGTAGGTCTTTACTAAGTTCAATAATCTTCATGTAAATTGGTGCATTAGTTTGACTTGAGGATTTCGAAATGTGCATTGTGTAATGTATGCTAGAATCCACCTTATGCTTTGCGTTGCTTCGTGCTAGGAGTGATGATCAACTTGTTTCTTCTATTCTTATGTTCTCACATGGTTTCCAATAGTTCATCATTACTTATGTCAATTTCTATTTCTATTTTAATTTTGATTAATATAAATGTCACAAACATGAAAAGGCACATGTTAATTTGCCTTTTCATATCTATTTTAGTGGGTAAGGGAAAGGAGCAAGGTAGATTGGCTAAAAAACGAGGGCATAATTATCAACCAATCAATCATGTTGAAAGTAACCTAAAGATGATTATTGAATTTTATATTTGTTTCATCCAAACTAGTTTTGATTATTCATCATGAGATTTTGAGATCATATTGAACATTATGAACTAGATAATCATCTTGATGTCGTCATCAATTACATTTCAATTTCTAAAAGTAGTTTTTTCACCTTTAAAATTTTCATTAGGTGAACATAGCATGAATTGCAACAAACTTGCATTGACAAAGTCATGTTGGTAGGTAAAGCCTTAAGTTGGGGGCATTCTTAAAATAACTAAAAGGGCCTATGAATAGGATATAATAGAATTTGGTGTTGTGCACTATCATATTGGTGCTTACAATTATCATTGTCCACACACACACATAAACCAAATAACATAAATTATTTTTAATGGTTCTTCACCTCCAAATCCAAAATATGATTCACTTGTAAAACCTCTAAGGGCATAAACATGTTAAAGTAGGCTAATTGGTGATCCTTGCTCAAAAAATAGAAGTAGGTGAAAAGTAGAATTTGCATTTTTGAATTTTAAAACTTTTAGCAATACTACAAATTTTTAAATGTTCTTGTTATACTAAATAAACCATATATGGTCATATTTCATGTATTCTATTACTTTCATCATTTTATTTATTTATCACAAGTTAATGTTTAATACTCTTTCAAAATTAAACTATTCAAATGTTGTGATATTGATGTTTGAGTTATCATGCATAATGATTTTCATTTTTTTTTGAAACTTGAATATTTCAATTATGATAATTTGAAGCCTTCAAAAAGCAGTTTTCCAGATTAATAGAATTATGCGTCTAAAACATGATTTTTTATATGAACCCAAACCCTAATACTTGCATATAATATGTCAAAAAAATCTTCTAATAGTTTGAAAGTAGGACATACATAAATTTTTTGGTCAAATGATAATTAAATTATACATTTTTATGTTACTTTGTGCAATATGGGACAACAACATAAATTTGGAAAGTAGAGTGAAAGTAGGTTGAAAAAAAAGGAAACACAAAATCTGAAGTTTTCAAAAACATATCCATACCATCCTACATACATTCAAGTAATTTTTTTGTATGTTTTTAAAGATTAGGTTCTACTTTCTATGCTTCAAAGTTGACAATATTATGTTTTCTACTTGTAACGTATACTTTTTTGGGCTACTTTTGTATGTTTGCGCCCATAGGAATCAAACCCAAAATTAAAAATGGAATACACACAAAATCCATCAACAATGTGCATTAAAAAACTTGCATAAAAACACAAAGAACCTACAACAACAAACTTTGTGCATTCTAGAAGTTCAAATCACAAAAAGTAATTTCAAAACACATAACTTGGGATTATGTCCTAAACACAAAATAATTCGAACCCCATTCACACTTGAATTGGTTCCAAACTAACACATAATTAATTGCATTAACCCAACATAGCATTAACTTTATTAAGATTTAACTCATTAATTAAATTAATATTCCTGACATTGGCCCTTCATTGTGGGAATGACCCCACTTTTGGTCTTTGGTTTTTGTCAATTGGAAATGATGTGACAAGATTATCATGGACTTGAACATACATAGATCACAAAATAAAGGAATGGGAGGGTCCCCACAACTAGTCTTTAAAAGTGGGAAGGTCACCTAAACAACCTTCCTACTCTTGAAAATTAGGTATAATATCCATTCTTTTTTTTTCAAGGGATATTTGTGCATATAACATCACAAATTTCATTTGGTAATAATTGTCATGCAAAACCTATTTTTCATAAATTTGCATTACATAAACATGGATGTCATTTGTGTATTCATATTATTTAAACACAAATGTTGTGCAAATTTTTTATGCATGAATGTCATATGTTATTTTTATTGTTTCAACATGAATGTTGTATGTCTATACATTTTTTATAGGTGTCAATACATCATCTAGTCAAAAGGGACAAACAAAAGAAAAAGCTCAATCAAAATGGCCATGTTTTAGTCAAATTGAATACAGTGATTTGACATTAGTTAAGTAGGCCTAGGTCAAGGCTACTTAAATACTTAACATACATAATTAACTAACCTAGTATAATTAACCTACTAGCTTATTAATTAAGCTTAGGTTACCTACCTAACATAATTTGTAGTCTATTAATAAAATTTAGGTAATTATTACTTATCTAAATTAATAGTTTAAACTAAGTAGCCAAGCTAAGCCTAACAAGGTACATAATTGCCTAAAGGCCTAGTTCTAGGCTAATTAAATAGGCCAAATATACCTACCCTATCAACCTATTTACCTACCTACCTTCCTACTTACTTGCCTACCCATTCACCCTACCTTATTTATTTAAAACATACATATTTACCTTACTTACATACCTACCTTAACAACCTCCTTACCTCCCTATCTACCTACCTACATACCTATCCACATATACTTATTTACTTACCCTACCTACTTACCTACCCACTCATCCTACTCTACTTACTTAACAACTAGTTAACCACCTACTTACATACTTATTAAGTTACCTTAACAATTTCAACCCTACCTACCTATACCTACTTAGTCATCTAAATAACCTCCCTACCTACCTGCATACCCTAATAACATGTTTACATACCCAACTACATACCCTAACAACCTACTTACATACCTACCCACCTACACATATTTATTTACCCTACCTACCTACCTACCTACCCATTCACCATACCCTACTTAATTAAAAAACATACCTATTTGTCCTACTTACATACCTACCTTAAACAAGTAGCTAGTTAGCCAACCTACCTACCTACCTACTTATTCATCTTAACAATCTCCCTACATCCCTACCTCCCTACATACCCTAACAAACCTATTTACATACCTACCTCCCTAACTACATCCTATTAATTTACTAGGCAACTATAATTATATTTAAGTTTACCAGCTAGCTATTAGTTATTACTTAGGTAACTAAATAGGTATATTAATTAGGTAGCATATATCACCTAGCTATTATATAGTTCCTAGTTATTACATATTAATTAGTATTCATTTGTTTCATTTGAATAAGACATGAAGAACAAAATGCACTTCCAAGTTTGAATTTCAGAAAAGATTTGAAATGAAATATGTTAATAACAAAGTTTCACAAAACCTTACACAATTTAAAGATGTGGTGAGTTGGTTGAAGACTTGGTAAGTATATGTGGCTAAAGAGGTTAAAGGTTCAACTCCCATTCCTTACACGTCTAGGGGAATGTGTGAAGATTTTGTACAACCCTGGGCTATGGAATGTACGACTACCCACCATGACCTAGGTGGGTACTTAGCATCTACCTCTAAACCTATTTTATGACCCACCTACTTACAATTAATTAAAAAATTTGGGTACACATTTTTTAAATTAAAAAATTGTTGCCCAAAATTTTTGTTGGCCAATTTGACTAATCAAATAACCCACCACTTGATTAGTCGAAAAGGCCACCAATCAAATAAATCATGTCAAAAACAACTTGACCAAAATGACTAAAGTGGTTTTTTTTATTGGTATCTAATAGGGGTACTTTTTGGTCAAAATTTTCAATAGAAAAAATCATGATTTGTGACAATGTAAAGAGTTTTTTTAACATCACATTTGTAGGGTTCTTTGACCCAACCAAATGGTCATTGTTTTCAACTACTTTGACCTCATCAATTTTAATAGCAATTCTCCACCTCCCCTATTTGGTTGCTTCCCCCTTAAGCCTTTCCTTCCATTGTTTTTTTATTATTAAGATTAACCATGTGAAGGTAGTTTTTTATGTAGTGGATTGGTGAATAGTTATAATCAACATCATCAACAGGTTTTTTCCCAACGTTTCATTTTGGACCTCTAGGGAAGTCTCCCCTCCTTCATTTACTTCAAGCACCATATAGTAGCATTATTCAACTGCTTATATTGTTTCCTTGTTGTAATTAACAAGTTACCCAAAGTAGAAATGATTTCTCATCCCACGCTTCTAAGTTCCATTAGTAGCTTCCTATGAATGACTTAGGTTGATATCTTCATCCCTTTAAGGTCATTAAACTTGAATCTTGAAACCCATCCTTGGAAAATACACATCCTTGGCTAGTTTTGAATCATGTAAACATCAAGACTTTGTCAACAATGTTGGGCCATCTATTTTGAATAGAAAGAAACCTTTATTTATGAGCAATTGAACATTACCTTGCCCCCCTACCTTGTAATTCAAATGAGCTAACCATGTGTTGAATGTGAAGGGGAAACAATTATTTCCAATGAAACTTGTAGTGACCAAATGATATTGGAGATAAACCATCTTGGGTTTAACAATGTCCTAATTGACTTTAACTTTTCACTTTGTATTCTTAAGCAAAATCCTAACATAGTTGCAGGAGTACTTCAACAATAAAAATTTGGGAATTGCTTTCATTACATTGAGTGTAAGAATCTTGGTCTAATGCACAATAACCTCTCACATCTCTTCCATAGTTATATTTCCAACCTTGACCAACATTGGATCCAACTAAGGATTGCCATTATTTTGCTTCACGCAATCAACAAAGCATTTATCGCTTGTTGATCCTTAGGCCATCACCTATGGCCCTTCTTCACCATTTACTTGACCTAAAGTGATGCAACCTCACCATTCTTAACTACTAAACATTTGTGCCCTAAACAAGCCCTACCATCTCCTTCATTCATGAACTGATCAACTCTAATCTTTAACACACATAATTGCAAAGAACACATCCTTAAATAGTTAAAAAGACACCTTGAAAATTGTTTGGCAAGTAAAATTACACAAATGACTATTTTGGGATGATCATTAGCACAAACATTGCACTTTGGAAACCACCAAGATTGTTTACATGACCACCTTTTCCCTTCCTAAGCTCCATCACCTTTCCATCCAATTTCATTATATCGAAACCAACTACAACTTTTCGTTTGGGTAGTGATCACACTAGGGAACTTTTCAAAATGCATTACATGATAAGAGTGAGATAAGATTGATACCTTTTATAACATCTTTTGAATGCCATATCCTCGGTTGTTGCACCTACTTGTTATTTTAATTTTAAGTGTCTAGAATACATATATATTTGTCGGCCATCTTTTCTTTGGGTATTATATTGAGAGTTGGGTAAGCAATCATGCTCAATGAATGATAAAAAAACACTTGTGTCACCAACCTAACATTCATAAAATATGTGAAGCCAACGAATATTTCCTTCTTTTATTTATGGTAAAATATTTTATTTCATGGAAGTTTCAAAACATTCAACTCTTTTTTCTGTGACAATTTCCCTTTATGAATGTTTGTTTGTTTTTATCACTTTGAATTATTTAAGGATGTAATATATGACAATAAAAATCTAGTCATTGATGTAAATATCCAAATTGTGCCAACAATAAATGATGACCAAATGCACATCTAAGATCTTGAATTTCTACAAGGGATTTTCTTCTTATGGTCATAAAACTTTTTTCTTCGCATATCATAATCTTTAAATTTCTTATAATTTGCATTCGAAGCACAAAATATTCCATAGATTAGTACAATTGTTGCTACGTTAATGAGACCTAGTTCGTTGACGTTTAAGCCAACCTATTTTGTATAAACATATAGACCAAGAAGAAGAGATTTGACAATCATAAACTGTGGAAAGTTGCAATTAGCTTGACATGTGAACAACAACAAAAAAAACCATGACAAGTTGGATTTACCACTTCCTTCATGCCACAATCTGGATCAAAGGTCACCTCTGTTTAGGTTAATTATGAGAACACTTCTTAATTATAAGAAAGGTATATAAGACTCCTGCAATAAACCTATGGTACTGACCAGTGTTCGTTGGTTATTGAGAAAGTAGTCGATTATCAGTAAGGGTACAAATAAGAGTATTGGGCAGGTGATCCCTCAACTGAGTTAATATTTGGCTTCATCTTGGTAACCAGTTATGTAAGAAGTAGGTCTCATATATAGGTAGATAGGTAGGAAAATCGGTGATTACTAGTAAAATAGATAGTTGGACCCTAGGTAAGAATAGCTCTTATTTTATATGAGGATTTGTGAAAGATGATGTTTTTGGCTTCTGTTGAAACTGGAGATTAGTTATAGAGTTATGATATCTTGAAGGATTTGGGTTTCTTTTAGGGGATCTTTTTGAAGATTATATTTTTGCATGGTGAAATATTTGAGTTTTCATAATTCTTCTTTTGCCTTAAGATTCATTTTTAATGTAAATGGCAAGGCCAAAGCATAATACACCCCTTGTTCTGTAGATGATTCACTATGGAGTTCTGGGGTACAATAGCCAACTCAGTAAAGAGCAGACATTTGCCTCCTTCCCATGTGCATCTAAGACCGTTTGTGCACTTAGTAGGGGATTATTATTTTTGGCTTTGCTGTATGAAATTTCACCAAAAAAGAGAGCATCGGCCCATGCTGTCATCCTTGGAGTAGAGGGAATTTTGCACCCAAGTTCTCTAGGCGCATGTTGTCTCTGGAACATGTTTCATTTTCAAAACACAAGGCAAGAGAAGCAATGAATTAATTTATATACGGTAGTCTGGGGGCAGCTTCAACACATGTCTGTTGAATAATTAATTAAATTTGAAGATTCTGTGTTGAAATTTTGACTATTCTTAAACACTCCAACCACCAGTACAGAATAAAAGAGCCTTTGGTCTTAGTTCCTTCAAGAATCCTCAATGAATCGGCAGTTTTCACGAACTAGTCGGGAAAGAACTGGCAGGTGTAGAGAAGGTTATTTGACTGGTTTTTTTATTTTTGAGAATTGCAGGTACATTTTTACGTTTGTAGAATCACAGTTACATATTATTTGAACTTTTGAGAACCACCCAGAGAACCGCCAATTGTCAGGTTCCATTTTCGATAACTGCCCAACACTGATTCAAACACCTTTCTTTTCCTTTTTTGTGGATCAGGTAAAATTATTTATGAAGGATAAGGAACCCGCTAGCAAGATCTCACAGGGCAAGGTACCCACCGGTGGGACCTCACAAGTTCTGACCCCTAGGGTTGGGGACCCATGTGCAGGACCTTACAGGCTCAACCCTTTGAAACCCCTCACGTGGGTGCATTATCTTGCACGCACACACACACACACACAAACAAACAAAATAAAAATTTTAAAAATGAAGAAACAAGAAACTCCATCAAGTGACTAAAGTACACCATAATTCTGCAATGCAAAATGGCAGTCCCTTGTGATGTCTGTCTGTATGTCAGCACAGTTCAGTTCTTTTTACTCTCTTTTCACAGTATTACTGATGTTACTTATTATTACCCACCTGTGGTATTCATGGAATTTTACAGACATGCCATGCCTGGAATTGGAGTGCAATTATGGAGGCTTTTGAGCCATGCTACTTTATGAATGCAACTTGCAAGAAAAAATAATATTAATAAATGTATCAGCTGCATGCCACATTATCATCATCCCACCCCAAAAGAAAAAGGAAGAAGCAGGGGTCACCACAGATGTTCCAGACTGTGGCATTAACTTGGGATGTGGGCCAATGGGAAAGGAGCCTTATAGTAATGTGGAAAGGAACACTCAAGGATAAGTGCTGTAGCAATGTTAACCTTCTTTTTTCATTTGGAAAAGACAAATAGGCAATAGAACCTTATAGTACAAGTGCCAGGCGATGCACAAGATAAGCCCTTTGTGTATCCCTGCTGAGCAAACCAACCCAAGAGATCTAGTGTGATGAAAAATTTAGGGATGATAACCTAGCTGGATGATACAGTCACATCAACCATCGGAAGCAAAATAGGATAAAGTTCTGCAGTTGATGGTGATGGGAAGTGGAAGAAGTGGATCTCTATTTTTGTGTTGGTTTGTTCTCTTGCAGGTTATGAGCATGTTGGAGTTTTTATGATCAATGACGCTCAGTCTTTTTATGGCTCTTTTTTGTGGGTGAGCATTGTGTGGTGTGTTGTTGCTCTATGGATTTTCTTTGTTGGACATCAATCAAGGACAAGAGGAGGTCGGAGTTTAAGTACTAAGGATTTTGGCCAACATGAAATAGCTAAGTATTGTGAGCTTCTGTTCTTGTTATGATTTGACAATCTGTGTTTATCATGAAATTTGTTAGGAGGACAAGGGACGAATGCTTGAATTTGGTTCTATAATCTTCAAGTTTGAAGTTATGCAATTTTTGCTACACCTTGTACCTTTTAGGGAGATGCAGTTTAGTACCAAAATTAAGGGTCTGTGATTGGGGGATGATGAAAATCACTAGGGATTTTAAGAGCGATTAATTTGGCAAATCAAACATTGTTTGTGGGGAGTTATCTTGAATGACTTGGTTTTTGCATGTCTGAAGGAAGAGAATACCCAATCTTTTGGGACCTCCAAATGTGTTCAATGTGTCTACTATCTACGGGTTTTATCGGGGATTCCAAAAGAAGAACAATGGGTTGCATTTGCAAAACTTTTTGAAGTTGCACTTCTTCATTTTGCTTCCTATCATTTTTTTTGTTTAACTTTCCTCATTATCATAGGTAGTTGTTGTTTTTTTAAATTTTGTTTTTGGGTCCTTTGTTTTCATTCGTGCATGTGGATTGGGTGCAGGTGTCTAGGAATACCTTGTTTTGCCAAAGAATGTCGTTGATGGTCATGACAAAGAGATTGGAATGATCTGGCCCCCATAGACCCATAGCTAATATTTTCTATTAAGTTAGAAGAATTTTTTATTTGAAATTGTATTCCTAAATGTTTTCAAATTTTGGACTTATGATGATCTATGTAATCTGTTTTTCATGAATCTGCAATCATTAGTTGAAGGGAACATGTTTGTGGCCTCGTTTTTCCTTCCACTAATTTATTTGAATAGAACTTAAGGCACACCCAATGTCTAGTCCTAATGATAAATATTTTACTAACAACACTAATATTAAACCTACCATCAATGTGGCTTCCCTTCACATTTTCACATCACCAACCCTAACATCAACATGCTAACGTTGTAACAACCTATCTACACTACACATCTACCCCTTTCTTACCACCTCTAAATTTGAAATGTTGTCCACACCTATTGTCTTCAACTATTCACATTGCAATGTTCACTTTCCATCATTATTTCCCTCATCATACCTTTTTGGCAATTATGTATTCATTCCCATTTACTTTCAACTCTTTATTAATTTTCTTTCAATTTCTCATTTTGTTATTTTGTTTGCTTAGTTTTTTCTATTTGTTGTTTTCTCTCACAATTTGTTAACATATTTGCATTTGTTTTGTCCATTAACTAGCTTTCTACCTTGTAGCAATTTTGTAATGCAAAATTTTGTAATTCATTAACATTTTTTGCATTTGTTTTGTACATTAAACAACTCTATTTCTTGTAACAACTTTATGGTACAACTTTCTTTCTTTGACATCAACTTTAACATGCAATTCTCTTACAACATCCACCTTTTATAACAGCTTTTCCTAGAAGTTTATTACACAAAAATTCCTTCAAAGTAACAAAAAAAATTTATGCGTAAACAACTCATAAATTTTTTTAAAGAAAATTTATGATTCTTTTTTTCTTCTTTGTTTGTTGTTTTTCTCTTATAAATTGTCATTGATTTTTTGTAGGTTTGTTCAAAACATAAATCAACCTTATTATTCCCTAAGGAGGTCATTCCTTGTATATTTTAAGAAGCACCTAAAGCAAAAGGATCTTTTTTTGTAAATAATGATATATTCTTAGCATATTTGTTGCAACCCTACATTGAGAAAATGTGAGGATGAAACTCACACTCCCAAAATGGGGACTTGGGAGTCCTTTGAGACTCTTGAAATTTCAGAATTTGATTGCAGAGGTCAAAGCACCTCGCATTGGGGTGTTCTTTATATCATTGGAAAGCTATCAAAGTGTAGATGTCGCAAATGGGCTTGCATGGGCCATTTGGACATATGTAGCACACATTATGGCAAAAAGAAAGGCCAAGAGTCAAACTAGCAATTTAACTCCCGACCACTAAAAGTTGGGAATCAACCCAACCCCAGTGCGTGCAGGTAAAATGTGATACACTGTTAGAAAGATCTCAAGGAGATATACAAGTTTGTTTTTGACTTCATCCCAATTGGAAGTATGAGCAAAGAGTTATGACCTCACAAAATCCTGGGAATCCAAACCGAAACAGTTTCGAGACTCCTCCTTGGGAGTCCTGAAACAAAAAATCATTTGGATGTAGGTGCCACGGAAAGACGCAGAGAATACTATATGGGGGAAGGTGATGGCTTCCCCCAAATCCGGACCGTGGTGAGTCTTGTGAGTCCAGAGTCATTCGTGGCTTGTCCTAACACTAAAGGTGTTTTAAAAAGTGAACTAACCAACTTGCTAGTTGGTTTGATGCAGGTTCGAGTAAATAACTAAAGCTTGTTACTCTTCCTAGTCCCATCCCGGAGGTTTAGCACACCCCTCTACCCCTTTTAGTGTCGAGAGCTGGGAACGTGCCCCGAGTTCCCCACAATTTCGATGTTTGAGTAACTTAAACCCATCTTGGGTCTAACTAGGAATTTGGGAGCACGTCAATATTCTTAGTATATTTTCAAAATGAATTATCGACATCTTATTTACATTTAAATAAATTATAATTTTTATTTAAAAAAATAAGTTGCACCCTTTTTTTCTGGCATGTCATTTGTAATAATGGAAATGACCTCCATAAGGATTGTTCCCTTTTTTTTGGTACTTTTGTTTTATTATTCAAGTTTTGCAAAAAAATCAACTTGTCTAGAAACAATTTTGATTTGTTTGATGCATAACACATGACTTCAAACTTTGTCTTCTAAAATATTGTTAACATTAATTGCATTACGTGATTATGAAATCTTCAATAGTTTGTTGATGATTAATGATGAGTTCAAAGATTGGTTGAAGTTATGTAATACAACATGATTTGTTAATGAAATATGACAACAATGGATCGAAATCAAGCACTTTTGAATGTTGAAGGAAACAATCCTTGACATTTCTGAGCAAGAGAAGTTGTTCATTTTAAACAATAACATGAATTTTTTTTTAAAAATCATATAGATCAAAGTCTTTTGTGCCAATTACAGGATTGTCCATGGTGCAAACATCCTTATTACAACAACTAGTTTGACATTGAACAATCAACTATGGATCTTGTGTTTTGTGAATCGGTCATGGCTTTCAATACTGTTTTCAAAAAATTAATTTTGCATTAATAAAATACAAATAGTAATATTTGATTTCAAGAATTGGTGCATTTCAATCACAAAGCCATTTAGTACTTATCCAAAGGATTACTTTTATCATAAAACTAAACATATAATGACATGGTTACTCAGGAAATGGTCAATAATGAAAACTATTTTATGAATATGCATGTTGAATTGCCTAGTAATGTGCATTATTTTCATGTGCTGAATTTTTTTGGATTGTATCAATTTGTGTTATATGACGGACTATTTAGCATGAACGCAAGGTTGCAAGATGGTGAGCACCATGTTTGTTCAATGACAAAGGTTTGGCATGCATTTTGGTTAATAAATTGTCAATTATGACAACAACTTAAACATTGTATTCCAATGAATTGGTTTTGTTGTTATTAATGGTGTATATATGTCTTGAAATAACCCCTTGCTTCCATGGTTTATGATCTACACACAAACGAAGGATGGTGCCATATATGACCATAATGTAAGGTAAACAAGTAGGGACTAAAGTAAATAGGTAAGGTGAGTTGCATAGCTATTAGGTTGTTGGGAAAGTAATTAAGTTAGGTAAATAAGTAAAGACTTATGTAGGTAGATAGATTAAAGACCCACATAGGTGGGTGGGTAGGGACATAGGTAGGTGGGTAGCTAAATGTTAGCAAGGACATTTAAAGGGTATCCTAGACTAGCCAAAATTCTAGATAGAATGAGTTAGTTAGTTAGTTAGTTAATTTATAAGCTAACTGGACATTCTAGGTAAGTAAAATCAGACAATTTAATTTTGGATGGGTTTCCAAATAAAATGAATTAATCAATTAAATTTTAAGCTAATTGAACATTATAGGTAGGAAAAGTCAGACAACCTAGTTTTGGATAATTAAGGGTTTGAACCTTGACAATTTTGGACATTTTAACTTTATGGGGAATATATAGGGGAAATTTTTGGATAATAGGTTTTAGTGATGTAGATTGGATGTACAAAGGTAATGATTAGTAATATTTAGGGTTGGGGAATTTCAAAACAAGTTTTGGTCCCCAAATCTTGATTTGAAAATCTATTAGACTCCTTAAAACTCCTTACTCACAAAATGATAATCCATTTCAAAGTGTTGGGCACAATTTTGCAAAGATGTACCAAAATAATTGAAACCATTGTTCAATTTTGTGTATCTAACATTTTATTTAAAAAAAGAAAATTACAAATGGAGTTGTTTTTATGTAATTTTATTTTCAATACATTCATATACATATTTTGAAATTTTGAAATCAATATAATTAATTTTAAAAACCCTAAAAACACATTCAAAATAGTTGTAACCACTATTTTTGTAGTGTAAAAGGATTCATATCTAATTATTTTTAGAAATTTTAATACTTACCTATTTCAATGTTTTTCTTGCGGCAATTTTTTTCCATTTTGCTATTTTTAAAATAGTCCCAAACAACATCATAGGGGAACTCTTTGGGAAATTTCCAAAACTAATCATCACATTTTGAGGAAGAAAGTTGTGGAATCACTAAGATTTTGGAGAATCTGGGGAGATTTTTAATTTTCTTTTTTGGAAATAGCCATATTTAGCTAATAGGTTTTAGTGGTTTTCCAGCATGTAATAAATTTCCTAGATTTTCTATTTTTTAAATTTTTCTTGTTACTATATTTGGCTAAATCTTCTTGTGGTTGATTACCACTTTTGGATCAATAGGAAAAAAATTGGAAAAAATAAAATAAAAACATTGACCTACCTACCTATTTTTGGCAAAGTTATAATGTAAATATTAACATATATTATAAAGAACATCTTGAAGATATTTAATGTTTTTTGAAAAGATTAAAAATATTCACAAATATTCTTTTTAAAAAGTAGTGACTTAAGGGGGCAAATGTGGTTCATGATTGAATGCTTGCACCTTGTTGGGACTTGTTTTTTTTCACTTTATCATAACATGTTGTCCAAGTGTGTTTGAGTCTTAAAGCAACTTGGCCTCTTTCCTAAGGCATTTCCCTTGTCATGCCCCAACCTTGGACGTTGGAAACCCAAGGCCAAAATTGTGATACATCCCCATTAAAAGAAAAGGTCAATGTCCTCAATGACATTTATTGACACTTAGAACTTTTCTAAGATGCCATGTTTTAGACAATTCCTCTTTGAGCTCAAATCCCATTTGAACTCACAAGTCCAAATGAAATCACTTCCTTTTATCTCATGGCCATCACATGCGAACTTTCATGGTTTGAATTTGCCTCAAGCTAGCTTAGGTGTTTAGCCCAAATTTTTTCATTAGCAATCATCCATAGTAAGACAATTATTTAGATTTGCCAATTAAAAAATATGAAAAAAATATTTGTCAACATCCTTCTATATTTTTGGTTACCTACTAGAATGTACGATGAATTTGAATGATTTAACTGTTTTTCCCAATAATCAAAATTTGGCGACTAAAATTTTTAAAAATCACTACATGTTTGCCATTTTGAAAAAAATCCATTTGGCAAAAACTTGTCCCAAAAAAATCATTAGCTAAGCTTGGTCCCTATTTGTTCCCATAAAAGCCAAGGAATGGTAAAGGAAGTCCAACAAATGTAGAGTCGGCACTATTACAAAATTACATATGAGCTTAAAACATGAAACCATGGTATTGTATATATTTACATAATTAAATTATAATTGCAATTGGAATCAACTTATTATCATTACATTGTTCATTCTTTTCCTTTTTGTGGACTACTTGCTCTAGTTGATTTTACTAAAAAGCATGAATTGGCACACCAAAAATATTAATTAGGGTTGTTAGCTGCAAGTATGCATCCTCAAAGGAAATTGTAGTGATGTAAAAAAAAAAAAAAAAAAACAGAAATGTTTGCCTACTCCCACTAACACAAGAAATGATAAGCAAAAAATATTGTGTGAACAATGACAAAGTCTTGCAAACTAATAAGATTGCCACCTTTATTCAAACAAAAACTTAAAATTTATTTCCTAAAGCAAAATTGGGATCAAAACACTTTAAGTTTACTCTCATGAATTATCTTTGTCCTTCACACATCATCAACATACACCATCACCATACCCACAACATCTCCAATACTCCTAGCAACATAAACTTGTAAACTTTTTCAACTCCAAATCTTGTCAATTGAAACAAACATAGGTCTCCTCAATAAACCATACTTTTACCAAATCCTAACAATTCTCAAGAAGCTTGTATAAGATATAGATAACCACATCAACTACATTTGCAACATAAGATTTGAAAATAGATGCACATCTAGATGCCAAATTCCTTTACTCATGGACTTATCTTCCCCAAAAGTTCCCATTCTAGAGTTATCACTTTCTCTCAACACCCAAAAACAAAAACTACACAACAAAAACTCAAGTATACCAAACTTGAGCAATTGGAATTATTTAGACAAGCTCTCAAACCCCCAAAAGATTTTCATCACATCCATGTGCTTTTAAACTTATACATTCTATCAGGAACCTCAACAAATTGTCCTATTATCTTCTCTATGTAGTGGAAATATAAGAAAAACATTTAAGACCTAGTTTGTTGTCAACATCTTTCTTCACAACAAGATGTTGAAACCAGAAACATACTCTAAACACAAAAATAAAGGAAATTTTCCAAACTTCATCCTCATTTATCCTTAAATCTCACTCTCTTATCCATAAGCAACCATGTACATAAATAACAAACAATGGACCACACTTCCAAAACCAAACAAACCACAAAAGATTTATTAGCAATTCTCCCACTTCACAAAAAGTCAAAAAACAAACAAAGAAAAAATCAAACACATCCCAAGTATTTCACATTTTCATAAGTGCACACAACCTCTAAAAACTTTTGTAAGCAAGAAAAATTGTCACACCACAACTCCATTAAATGATGAAAAACAAAGGTGGCCAACTATTTTGACATTGTTGAGAAAGACAAACCACTCATGAACTACTTGGCCAAATACCTAAGCCTTAATTCCATGTCATAATGATCTTTCCTACATTGAAGGTGAGTTAGCACTAATGTTAGGTGGGTAGGCTATTGAAAATGGCACCAAACTAGTGTTGGGCCAATAGTTGTGGGTATTTTTGAAAAAAAATAAGAATCAAAGAACTATTGGTTCTAGGTATTTAAAAATAATAAATTAGGGTGTTCATAAGATTCATAACCTAGTTAAGGATGTGATAGGTGGGTAGCACATGCCCTTGTGGTTATCGGGGTCTTCTTAAGATTCATAACAATGGTTCTAAAAATAAACTTTCAATTCTAACATATAATCATGGTTCTCAATTATTTTGAAAAAATAAAATAACTAGCCACAAAATTGCAAAGATTTTTTTTGGCAAGGAAATGGAACTTTGTGGTTCTCTAATTCTAAAATGATTTAAAAATTGGAACCAAGGGTTCTTAAAAAATTCAAATGATTGCATAACACCAATTAGCACTTGGCATCACTAAGTAGGTTGCATGCCAATCTTTGAATTGGTTCTCAAATCCAAAGCTTCATCAATGCACATTAAGAATATTTATTTTGTTATGTGTCCATAGGAAAAAAAGAACAAGTTAATGGACCTAAACCAAGTTCTCATGGAAAGGTAAGCTTAGAAGGGCCTTTCTATGATCTTCATATTTTCCTTGTTAGGATGTGGTCTTTTGTCTTTTCCATTTTGTTTCCAATTAAAATAGTGTTGGTCTTGACAAAAATTTTCCCAATTGCCATTCAACTCGACTAATCTCCCATTTACCCATTTATAATTTTGTTAATTAGATGCAAATTATCCAGAAAGTCACCCTATATTTGGACCCTAATTCAACCCTTTAATCCTTGTTTCATCCCCAATTTTAGTGTAATTGTAAAGTGAATGAAATTGGGTACCATTTTATGATATTGGGTTTAGTTCAAAAGATTTGTAAGAACATATTTTGGAAAGGCTTAATTTAATGAAACATATAATGCCCAATTTACACAAGGAGTTAAGGTTAAGGTTCAACTTAAATTGAACATTCCTATTGGTGCAATCACTGAAATTAGCCCCATATGCTTTGGATGAAAGCATGGTAAGTATACAATTCAATTACCTTGGCAATCTACTTATCAAGCTAACAAGAAGTAGAACTAAAACTCATCATAAAATCATTATACATTTAATTTTTTTACTTTAAAATGATGAAAAACAAGATACTTCTTCACTATTATGAATTTATTTTTAAATTTTACATTGTAAAAGCAAGTTTCAAGTAGACTTTTCTAAATACAAGTAGCTTTTGAAGCCTACTTTTTATAGCGTAACATTTGTTTCAAGTATGTGTCAAGTATATTCTACCAAAAAGAAAATAAAATTTATTTATTTTCCTTTGAATATACAATGATCTTTGTGTTATAACTTCAATAAATCTATTTCATTAAATTTTCTAATGAAAAAGTTACTTTTGAACACCATATTGGCCAATCAAATTCAAGAGTATTTGTTCCTTACTTTTATTATTTCAAAGTTTGTCAAATTTTGTATTCAACTTAATACAAACCCATTGGAAAGCACCATGGATTCAAAATGAAATTTAAGTAAAAATTGAATCTACTTTCTTGTGTTTTTTTTGAAAAATTGTCTCTTTTTAAACTTGATTTTTTTGGTCAACTTTTCCTATATAAAATACCATGCTTTTACCCCTTTACACTAAAAGTTGAAGCTGAAATATATATATATATTAATCTACCACTTTTTGGCCATGTATTGGCCCCAAGGCTGAAAAAATATAGTTATCATCTTGGGATGCCAATTTGCCACCCTTGGGGCCAATGTTGCAACAATAAAATATATATTTTTTAATGGAATTCACAATGTATGATAAACCCTAACAAGCCTCTATACCTTCTTCTCCCATTCATCTCTTTTCTCTTTTCTCTCTTCTTGTCAAGCTTGCATGATTTTTTGTGAATGATGGATGGATTTTTAAAAAGTTCTATACTTGGTATGTGGAAGATGTTGGAGTGTTGCATGAAAAGAATGTGTCAAATGTAGATTTTCATGCATTTCAACCCTTCTATTCACCTCTTCAAATGCATGTTGTTACAAGAGCTAATCCACTCAACTTGACCACAAATTCTATTTTTCCAAATAGGGAGGTTTTGGAGATATTAAAGAAATTTGTGTCCAAGAGGAAATCAATGAGTGGCCAAGTTCCCAATTTTCAAAACAGAAGTAGGGTAGTAATTAAGGATAACCCCTAATTTATTAGTTATAAATGAATTTTCAAGACCAAATATGGCCATAAGAATGAAATACTCAAAAGGAAAACTCTCCTAGTTGCTAAAAGTTACTTTCAACAAGAAGGGGTTGATTATGATGACAAATTTTCCCTTGTTTTCAAAAATGAATTAGTGTGGGTCTTATTTGCTTATGCAACACATTTCAATTTTGACATCCATCAAATGGATGTCCAAACCTCATTTTTAATTGACAAAACAAAAGAAGATGTCTCCATGGAGTTGCCTCAATGATTGTAAGTGCTTGAGAATTCCAATTTGGCATGTGGAATTTAGAGATCCCTATATGGATGAAAATAATTATTTTGTATTTGGTGCTAATGATTAAGCTTGATTTTCTTAATCCATTGAGTTTATTTCATATGATGATACTAAAATTTACATACACAAGGAAAGTGATGAATTCATCAGTTTTGCAATTTTTGTTAATGATTCACCTTTAGTGACCAATGATGCCAAGAATTTACTTACAAGCACATTTTGAGGTTGGAGTTTGATATGATTAATATCAAGGGCATTATGATGCATGTAATAAAAAGAAATTAAAAACATAAAATTTACAAGTTGGCAAGTCAACAAGCTAAAGTAAGAGGATTAGACACAAAAGAAAAACAAGTTGACTTGTCATAGCAAATTGAGTAAATATAATAGAAAACTACTTTGGCAAATCAACTAAAGGAACTCATTAACATGATTGTAATAAGTCAATTTGCTAGTATAGAAATGATTAGATAGTTATAACTATCTATGTACTATTTAAGGAGGAAATCAACAAAATAATGGTTGTTCAATTTTTTTAGAAGAAAGATCTTCTAAGTATTTATTGAATGAAAGCAAAGAGAAGGGCGTTAATGTAGAACAAAGAAACAAGAAGAAGGAATCTATGTTATGGGAAAAAGGATAATAAACAATGAAAAATAATTGAAAAATAATGGAGACAATATTCTTCTTCTCATTCTCTAATTTCATGGTTATCATATCATTTTGTAAGTTGAAGATGTATGGTAGAATTGTTTTAGTTAGTATATATACATAGAATCTATGCTAACAAACTAAGACAAAAACCTAGTAGTGATAAAATTCGATGAATATATTAATAAAAAAATTTATTAATTTTTGCTTAAAAGTATCTAACGCACTCCCAAGTCCCTAGTTAGCCCCCAAGTTGGGCCTAAGTACTCAAGTTGCGGAATTGTGGGGGACTCAGGGCACACTCCTAGCTCTCAGCACTAAAAGGGGCTAGAGGGGGCGTGCTGAAGTTCTAGGATGGGACTAGGAAGAAGTGACAAGCTGTTCACTTACTCGAACCTACATCAAACAACTACCAAGTTGGTTAGTTCACATTCTAGAGCACCCTTGGTGCTAAGACAAACCACGGGCAACTCTGGATTCACTTGACTCACCACGGCTTGGACTCGGGGGAAGCCACCACCTTCCCCCATATAGTATACTCTTGCTTCTCCACGGCACCCACATCCGAATGGCTTTTTGTCCCAGGACTCCCAAGGAGGAGTCCCGAAATTGTCCCGGTTTGGACTCTCGGGACTTTGAGCGATCATAACTTTTTGCTCGGACCTTCGATTGAAATGAGGTCTAAAGCAAAATTATAGCTCTCCTCGAGAGCTTTCCAATGGTGTGTCACACTCCACTTGTACGCACCAGGGTCAGGTCGATTCTTGACTTTTAGTGGTCCGGAGTCAAACTGTCAGTTTGACTCCCGACTTTTCTTTTTGCCATAACTTGTGCTATAGATGTCCAAATGGCCAATGCGAGGCCATTTTCGACATCTACACTTCAATAGATTTTCAATGATATAAAGAACACCCCAATACGAGGTGTTTTGACCCTTGCAATCGAACTTTGAAATTCGGGAGTCCCGGAGGACTCCCAAGTCCCAATTTCGGGAGTGTGAGTTTCATCCTCACACTTCCCTCAAAGTAGGGTTGCGACAATATCACTAACATTTGGCGACCATATTGGGGATTTAATTTCTTCAACATGGGAAATTTTTTGGAAAGTCAAAAGGGTTGAAAAATGGAAATGGAAAAATGTAAAGTGGAAATAAATGAAATAGATTTAAGATTTTGTCTATTTCATATACTTATTATGGTTTTACCATGTGCATTCTCAAATGTATTAGGAATATACATAAATTTGGAAAAAAAGGTAATTGAGTTACAAAAATGACTAGTTTGGGTGCAAAATATGTAATGGCACACCCAAATTTATTTATTCATTATGAGAAAAACATGGTTAAGTCTATTACATTTTTGAATTATTATCACAATGTCTATGAAAGGTGGTGTGAGCAATGGTAGATTATATGACTATCATCAGAAGATATAGACAATGGTTAAAAGAAATAATATCAATCAAGGAAGGAAAAAAAATTGAAACAACATGATAAATATTTATAAGTCTTTTGTGGATGATTTGCATAGTACACCAAAGAATGCACCAAAATGTGATGAGTGGAATTGTTTCATAGAAAAAATTAAACAATTACCAAAACATGTTCAATAATTAATTAATATTTTAAAAATTACATGGAAGTATTAAAGTTTGGTGTATTCAACATAAAATGTTGATTATTAACATTACAAGACTAACAAAATATAGAAGATGGCTACTAGTGTTAATGTCTACACTTACCCTAACACAAATTGTAATAATTGTTACAACTCATCATAAGGTGATATTTCAAGATAGATGAGAGTTCAATAGACTAAACATTAATGCTCTAGTTGAAAAGTGGATGCCTTGTGATACATTTATGTCCCCTAGATTTTTTGAAGCAGATCATGTAATGAGATTAAAAGGAAATGAAGAATATCACCCTAAGAGAATAAATAAAATAAACTATATGTTACCAAAGCCGACTTATGAAAATAGAAAAATATAAGGAACAAATGGTTATAATAAAAAGTCAAAATTCTTTATTTAGAACCTATGAAGGATTAAAATAAAGAAAAAGAACAAAAAAAATTGAAAGATTGGAGAGGACAAAATCAAGAAGAAGCTAAAAAATTAGCCATTTTAATTCAACAAGTTGACAAATCCACTAGACGAAAAGTATTAAGAACTATTTTCAGCCCATCAACAAGTTATCAAATATTCAAACCTCTGAAAAAAGAAACTACAATATTAACATCATTTAAGCCATTGTTGAAGAAAATTTGAATTCACCAAGTGAAGAAACTAAATAGTCAATTAAATATGGTTCACCAATTGCAAAAAATGAAAAATTGTCAATCACAATTGATACACTACAGTTCATGACATTGGATTCAATTATCAATGTGTCACATCTTTAAATTGGATAACAAAAAAAGGATGGCTATTAATACCCAAATGAAGAAACTAGTATTACCGGTGGTGAACCAATGGAGCAAAACTTGTTTAAATCATTTACTCAAAATACAAATTAAGCCAAAATGAATATTTTACCAAATGTACAACCAATATTGGCAAAATCGACTAGCATAACAACTATGAACATAATTCCCATCATGGTTATACCACTTGTTAATGCATTACACATACAACTTCTTAATTATCATAACAATGATGATTTAGTTGTACATATTCAACAACTAACAAAGGTATGTGTAATGAACGATGAAAACACAAAAGATCATAAGATACAATATTTTGCAAATTTCTTTAAAGAAAAAGTTATTGATTGGTTTGCTAAATATGAAACTGCACATCCAACAGGAACTTGGAATCAAATGCAATTTACACTCATTACACAATTTAGTGAAATTCAAAGTGAAAGGCAAGCCATTATGGCTTTGCATCATCTAAAACAAAAAAATACAAGTTAGTGGAAGATTACTATGATTGATTCATATGGCTTTGTGTGGTCATTCCACAACAACATGATGATATTCATCTCCAGGAAGCTTTTAGAGAAGGTTTAAAGACCAAAGTAAAATGGCTATCATTAGTACAAGGCAAATAATGTTAGTGAAAGTAGCAAAATTTACCATAACCATGTGGAATAAGAATTATATGGCTAGTAAGATGGAAGAAAATAGCGAGATATTGTCAAGCTAATTCTAATAGAAAATAATTAAACAATTATGATGAGGAAAACTATTGTAAAGTCAAGAAGGAGACCAAAGTATAATTTGACACTATTAAAAGACATGTTTATTGCCAAAATTGTTACAATGAAGGACATTTCATGAAAGAGTGCAAACTCTTAGACAAGTTTTGTCATATATGTAAAAGTAATGAACATAATATGTATCATTGCCCAAGCATGGCAATGAGTGGAAGATGTCCATCAAGAAAGATTGTATCAGTGCATGTGGTATAGTCAGAAGTATAGTGACTCAATAAATTAAGCAAAATTATGAAACACCAAACAACCAAAAATGGTATGGCAATTAATCATACAAATTGAAATCCAATAATCAAAATTGGCAAGGTAATTGAAATATGCAACAAATTTTTTTAAATGTTATAATAACTAATACGGTTATAATCAAAACAATATATTTTGATAGAATAATGCGAAATGTTTTTGCTATTACAAGGAATGGCATGCTAGAAAGGACTCTCCTATGTGGAAAACAATTATGGAAAGTGCAACCAATAACTCTCAACCAAAACTTGGAGTTAATGTAACTATGATTCAGTGTGATCAACCCATATTGGATGTTATTGTGACTACAAGAGGTCAAAGAGCAAGGATGCTAGAAGAAGAACCAGAGGAAAGAAAAATTGGTCTTACAAGAGGACAATGAACCAAATGGGAAAGAGAAAAGATGGTTCATTGAAATGTAGTCGAGGAACTACAAGAATTGCAGGACACTATGAAAAAGTTGCATCTATTGAAACTTCACTGCCCTACAAGTATGTAACTTATGTGCAACTATGTTGCATATTTTCCACTAAAATACGATAAATTTATTTTTTAAAATGCCAAGTTAGAAATTCATAAAGTTTTATTATAATCACATATTATTTATATGAAGTATGCACCTATGTTAAAATACAAGTCATACATATGATTATAATCCACATATTTTGACTTTTCTTTCAAATTGCACATTAGTTGTTAGGTGTAATTACATTGCAAGTGTAGTTGTTTGATGTAACCTTATAATTGAAGTACGGATTTAGGCGGTTGATCCTACTACCATGGCACATTAAGTGCCATGTCATTCATAAATGATTACAAGCATTATTGATGAGCCTTATGGGTCATTGTGAACAAGTGATAATTGTGAACAACTATAATGCAACTATATTACAACCTGAAATTTGAAAATTTGAGAAGTTAAAGTTTGGGTAAGATATAGAAAAGCAAGAAACATGTGGCAATAAGTTAATAGATCTTTCCCTTTACATAAATTGATGGCCTTTATGGGTTGTTGTGAACAAGTGATAGTTATAAACAACTATTGTGCAACTAAATTACAATTTGAATTTTGAAATTTCAAAAGTTACAATTTTAGAAGGATATATAAAAACAAGTGACACATGGTAATAAGTCAATAAATCTCTCCTTTCCATCCACGGCCCTTATGGGTCATTGTGAACAAGTGATCATTATGAGAAACTATAATGCAACTACCTAGCAACTTGAAATTTGAAATTTGAAATATGGGAAATTAAATTTTGGGTGGGATATGCAAAAACAAATAACATGTGATAGTAAATCAATAGATATCCCCCTTTGCATCAACGATCTTCATGTGCTTATGGCTATTTTCAAACAATTCAAGGTGAATTATAAAAGAGGTCTTTATTTCTCCAAACATTTTGTTTACCTTAGTCTTGGTTTTTTTATGGTACAATTGTTATATTATGTGTTACATTATTTATTATTATTATTATTATTATTATTATTTCAATTTAGAACTAGAGATGAAAGATAATGTTGCAAGTCTTATTGTTCATTAGAAAACATGGAAGCTTGAAGGCCCATGAATGTTGTTTTATTTGATTGTACATTGAAAAAAAATGATGTGAAGACAACATCCATTTTGTTTAAACACACTTGGTTTGAAAATTATACTTGGTAAAATAATATAGTTTTTGGAGAAAATGCATGTGATTTGATATAATTTTGCTAGATTATTAACTATTATATGCCACTAAACATTTTGTTGTTGTTTGTTGTGTAGTAAACCAAATCAAAACATGCAAGAAAATGAATGATAAAACAATTTGATGAAGCAAGATATCAAAGGTGATGCAATTTGACCTCCATATTCTAATTGTTTCATGCATATTTGATCTTGTTTTACATTCTCCATTGTGTAAGAGTATACGGTATAGTTTTTCTTTTTCAAGTCATAATTTGATGTGTTATATGTTGCATTTTATGTACATTGCTTGTTAGTGCAAAGTTAGTGGCATTATAAATATAGAATAGTTGTATTTAAGTTGATAGTATGGACATCCAAATGTTTTTTGTTAATTGAAAAATTATTTACATATTGTTGGATTCATTTCACATGTGATGTCAAATCGTAGTATGGAAATTTTCAAAATGGACAAGGTGTGAATGAAAAAGTGGCAAGAAATCAAATTACATGGTGAAACCTAACCTCAATGCTTTAAGTATTTGATGCATCTAGTTTTGAAAACCATCATTGTATGTAGATTGGAGTTTAGATTGTATATGATTACCAATAGTATCATTTGAGAATTATAGTATAATTTGATGTGTTATCTATAGAAATTCATGTATCTTGCAATTGTTAATGGAATTAGTTGCATTGTAGTTGCAAAATAGTTTTAGTTGAATTGTCAATATGGACATGTAACATTATTTGTGTGTCATTGATATCATTTCACATGTGAGATTGAATATTAAGTTATTGATTTTTCAAAAGTAGATAAGGTGGAATGAAAAAATTGTGAATTGTTCCATGGCAACAAAATAGGGGAAAATTTTCACAAAATGAAAATAAAATTTTAAAGTTTTAAATGACAATATTTGATTATTGATTATTGACCTTTATATGGGAATATGAGGACCTTTGTTATAAATAATTAAGTAATATTATATTCACAATCAAAATGTATTTCAATAGGAATGAACATCTTTCAAAATGTTCTTGTAATGTATTTTTTACCTTGAATGTCAATGTATATAATTTCAAGTCAATTTCATGTTGTTTATGAATATTGATGGAATTTATTTTACATTATATAATACAATTTGGACAATTATAATGTGTGTGAAAGATCTATTGGACATGATGATGAAAAATAATGGTGGCATGGCATTACAATATTGACAAAGTTATTAATGAATATCATTTTAGTTTTGCATAAGTTGTAGTTTGCAAATAATATTACCATTGCCAATTCCATAATAAGTTGCAAAATAGTACCTTGTGTAATCACTAGTTGCTAAAAAGTTTCAAATTTTGTTCCAAATTAGTAAATTTAGTTTCAAAGCAATATTTTATTAGTTGCACAATGATCAATTTCCTATCACTACTAATTTTAAATTTGTAGATCACAAATGTAATCTAAAGTTAAAATATAGACTTTGTTGGGAAACATGGAGATGAAGTTATGTAATGGTACTCAAATAGTCACATGGTAAGTTGCAAATTAGTTGCAATGGATATATGGAACCAAGTATTAAATTGAGCAAAAAGGATTGTCCAACAACTCTTGAAAAAAAATAACATATGCAACATGTTCCTTATATTTAGCCCTTGTTGGGCTCCTTATGTACCTTTTTATATACATTCGGCTTGACCTATCTTTCTTTGCAATTATAATTGCCCAATATCTAGGTCACCCTAACAAAGAAATTTGACTTTTGTTAAACAAATTTTGTGTTACTTCAAAAGCACCCTAGAATGAATTTATTTGTATGCTAAATAACAAAACAATTTTACTTTACATGGATATTCATACATAAATTGGGTTGGTAGTTTAGATAGTCAATGGTTCACATTTTTATATTGTTTTCACATGGGTCAATGTGTTAGCAACCATGTTAGCCAAAATCAATGTTCCATTGCATTATCCTCCATAAAAAAAATGAATACATTGCACTTTCATGTACATCCACTGAAACAATTTGGTTATATCATTATATTGTCCATCCTTTGACATGGTAGTAAAGATTCTCACCAAAAGTTTGTCAAAGGATAAATTACATCATGTACAATAAATGGGTTTGGAAACATTTGTGTATTTCCTTTTGATGGAACATTGATTTTCTTGTTCACATCCTTTGGCTAGATCATTTTATAAAGACCTTTATACACTTCTATTTGTATTCTACAATATAAGTTGTTATTTCATGTTTCCATTCATAGTTGTTTTCTCAATCTTATTTTTGTTCAAAGGTGATTGTAAGCTATAACGATTCATTTTTGACTTCATAATGATGATTATGTTAAGTACACATCATGTAAAAGCATATGGAAAAGATTAGAGGTATATCAATTTGATTTTATATTATCAACTTCATTGTGACGACATATGTATATTTTTTTGGGGAAAAAATACTTTCACTTTTAATAAGATAAAACTTTTGCAGTTCAAAATCATGGTTTGGTTGTTAAATCTAAATTGTTTAAAAGTTGAAGTGTTGAAAATGATTTTCATTGCATGCGATTTATAACAACTACTTACATGTGACATTATGCATTAACAAACTCATATATAGAAGCCACCTCTTGAAAACTTAGCAAAAGTTTAGTTATGAACTTTTAAATAGTCATAAGTGCACCTTATTTTCAAAAGTCCCTTTGAAATAGAATTTTCATTTATCTTTTGATTTTTTTTTTGGCCAAAAGTGCATGTCAAAAAAATCTTTAGTTGGGTTTTATTCTTGTGAAATTTATGGGTTTTTCTTTTAGGGCATCCAAATTCCAAGGGACATTAGTTCCATTTTTTCCAAATTATGGGGGGCAACTTATGTAAAAATAATGTATAATGTATAATTTATTTAAATATAAATATGGTGTTTGGAATTTAATTTTGAGATACATCTAGAATATTTTTAATTTAATACCTAAACAATTATATAACTTCATAGCATACCCAAAAATACTCTCCTATTTCACATGTTCCATAAAATATACAAAGAATACTTTCCCCTACATCCAAATTGCACCTATAAAAAATGACATCAACACATTTTGATGTAAGTCTTGACCTAGGTTTGGGAGAATTCGTAAACGGGCAAACATTTAGTAATCAATTATTACAATAATGAAAATTTAGAAAATAACAACCGTGAGCATTTGAATGTTCTTTATTGACTTGTTTGAAACTTGTATGGAATGTTATATTTACCAAAAATGAGCTACCATACCAAGCATTTGTCTTCAATTTAACACCTACTTCCCAAAAATGGGAGGGAAATTATACCTACTTATAGGTGTAAGATCCCTCCCCCTTGTATGCCTTTGTAATCTATGTATGTTTAGGTTCATGATCTAGCACCTATAAATAGAAATCATTTTCTTCCCACTTTCAATGAGTAGGCATAATATCCTTGTTCTTTTCATGGACATAAGGTAGCTTCCAAATACACTAGGAACTTTCTCCAAGTGCTCTACATAATACAAAATTACCCTTTCGCTCTTAGCAAGAAAGCAATTCATGGAATGAATACATCAAGTATGTAGATTTGTCTTCTTTCAAAGATCAAGTAATACTTTGAGGTTCCTTTATTATTGTTTATCATTATTAATATATTTAAATCCTCAAACATATTATGGAACAATCCAAGGATTAAGATCAAGTACATACTTTTAGGTTCTCTTCTTATTATTATTTTAAAATTTTGATTTAAATTCTCAAACATATATTATGGACTAATCTGAGGATTAAGTAGGTTGGCCAATGTGAAAGAAATCAATCAGAATCAAGCCTATTGCAACAAGCCCTAGGGCATCCTTCCATATACCTTGAGCAAAATATCATGGTACGCAACGACCAAAAAAATGGTTTCCCCCAAAATGCTCTTCCAACAGGAGAATGAAAGTTTTTGATGCCAACCAAATATTTGTAGAACATGTCCGTGCCATAACATTTAAGTTACAATGTACAACTTATGAACCAAACTTCCAACAAATTGAAGGAAAGTGTAATTCCAAAGCCATGCCAATTGTAAAGGCACACAATTTGTGTGATGTCCTGGAGTCATCTGCTGATGAGAAACTCAGATTGGTGGCACATCCAAATTGTGTTCCAAACCCTAAACCCTAAACCCAACAACATTATTCATTAGTTATCCTTTTCTTTTACTTTGGTCGATTCCATTCAGTGATTTTTTAATTTATTTTATTTATTTTTGTCAATTTTGTGATGTAGCCAATGTGGGGATGATTGACAGGAAGATTTTGCCAAATTTGGCTACGAGCTAAATATGAAAGTAACAATTGTTAAACATCCTTCTTTCTTTTAGGCTACTTACCTGAACCATGTATAGAAATCTGGTGATTTTTTATTAAAAAATTGGTCAAATTCTGGCTATTGAAAATCTAAAAAAAACCTCAATTTCAACACTTTTAATTTTTAATATAGCTTTCTGGCTATATATAGCCAACAAAAAAATGGGTTGATTCCATTCGGAAGTTATGTGTGTGTGACAATGTGAACCATCCATGCACACCAAAAAATGTAACTGGAAAATTTAATAGTATCTTCATGCTTTTATTCTAAGATATTCCATTCAGCACAAAATCCAACTGAATAAAAAAAAAAATTAAAGGAAAAAGAAAAACCTTTGTCTACTAGGTGTTTCCATCCAAGTTTACATACCAATCCTTATACTAATGAGTACCAACAATGTATCCTATCCAAGTATAGATGACATAGCTTTTCCTAGTCAGATTTTGAGGATTATATCTGGAGAATAGAATCCTCTTTTGTCTGGGAACCAAAGCATTCATGATGAACTTTATGGACCATGCAGGATGAATAGTAGTGGGCATTGACATGATTTCAAAATGACCAAAAAGTGAGCAAAGAGCTTCAAAATTATGCATCAATGGTTATCCTATCTAGAAAGAGAACACTACCTAATTGAGAATGTACTATGCAACAATGGGCCCTAATGGCTTTGTAAGAAAGGGCTTGTGCATGCTAAGTGCTATCCCAAATACTTTCTTCCAAAAAGAGCAAATTGGCACCTTGGGATTGACCTTAAATATTGGGCCCTAATGGCTTCGTAAGAAAAGGCTTGTGAGTGCTAAGTGTAAACCCAAATGCTTTCTTCCAAAAAGGGTGAGTTGGCACCTTCGGATTCACCTTAAAAATTGGGCCCTAAAAACTTTGTAAGAAAAGGCTTGTGAGTGCTAAGTGCTAACCCAAATGCTTTCTTCCAAAAAGGGCCAATTGCCACCTTCAGATTCACCTTCAAAATTGGGCCCTAATGGGTTTGTAAGAAAGGGCTTGTGGGTGCTAAGTGCTAATCCAAATGCTGTCTTCCAAAAAGAGTGAATTGGCACCTTTGAATTTACCTTTAAAATTATCACCAAAATAAGTGACCACAATTTTACATTAAAAGGGTCACCATACTTTTGATAAATAAGGTGAAAGTGGTTCACTAACTTGGCATCCAATGCTAATAAGAATACAAATATACCATTCCGAGTATATCAACACCTTGACTAATAACCAGAATATTTCAAACACTTAATTATATACGTTTTCACATTTGCACCTAGGAATTTCAAATATATAATTAAAAAGACAAAAAAATCCTGGGCTTGCCTCAGAATCCCACTACATCATTCAACCACATTTGGTTCCCACATGTTGTGCATGGATAATTATAGTTTCTAGAGTTTTGCAGCATGTCCAATACTTCTCTTGATGCTACAAACAGCTTGTATTGTTTTGCCTTTATTTGAGGAGAATCATGAGCAGGATCCCAGCCAAGCTGAACTGAAGAAAAACCTATATATATAATTTTTTAAATTTAATTAATTAATTAATTTGATCAGCAATGCTTTACTGGTTCGTAGCTATATGATGCAAACCAACATTGCCATACATACCATAGTACATTGGCAGCTTTGGCACATGTCTGTTGAATAATTAATAAAGTTTTAAATGTTTGTTTTGAAGACTAAACTATTTTTGAAAATCCAATAGTTTCCTTCACAAATCTTTGTAATGTGAAAATAATAATATCTGAAAATTTCAACATTTTTTGAAAATAATATAATTAGTGTCGAAGCTGCCAAGGTAGTAGGGTACCAAGAGACTTAAAAGAGTTTGTTATTTTGTATAAGTCAAAAATTGTTGCTTAAGCAAACACAGTCATTGCTGATTTGGTTGTTTCTCCATGTGCTGACAGTATACGGAGCTCTCATTGTAAAAAAAAAAAGTGGAAATTCACATCCATTCTGTGCACCGAATGCAATATAATTCCATTCAGGAATCAGCATGGAATTAACCTAACAAGAGCCTCCCACAAGCTCATCCTATATAGTAAAGGAAGGTTGAAGCCTCCCTTAACTCCGCTCACGGACGGACAGTGGCCACCGATAGGACTTCCCTGTCCGCGTCCACGTGGGAGCCTCCCTTAACTCCGCTCACGGACGGACAGTGGTTAAAGGACAGGAAGAAAG
>Ga0116231_10003422_pt1 | contig 33000 bp, 30 predicted proteins | sample S1TSphgellanicum_2_FD_89695 | JGI IMG/M metagenome (GOLD analysis project Ga0116231, IMG submission 89695) | Host-associated microbial communities from peat moss isolated from Minnesota, USA - S1T2_Fd - Sphagnum magellanicum MG | ecosystem: Host-associated > Plants > Peat moss > Unclassified... | reverse complement strand
TTTTTTTTGTTGTTATTTTTTTTTTTTTTTTTTTTTAATACCGTTCATATGTGTCTTCCTTCCCCTACTATACTCCGCTAACCATGATAATACATACATTACCATATAATTAACCATGGTATATTTTTAATACGTTACATATATTAAAGAAGCTTTAATAATGTATAAGAGACTACTATACATTGTATTAATATTTGTATTAGAAATGTATAATACTCGTTTGAGACTTCGGAGTCGTTGTGTTCAAGATTTGGACTAGGAAGGTGGAAACTTGGAATCCATCCACATCCAAGTGGGGTCGGTAGTGCCGCCCTTATGCATGCATTCATAACATGTGTGCTTGGCAACTTTCTCCGAGTGGGGTCCTTGTGCCGCCCCCCTAAGGATTCATAAAATGTGTGCTCGGGAGGATTTTGTGCGTGTACAAACCACTTTCTTAAGTATAATACCCGAGTGAGGAATATTAGGTTTCCCCATGTCAACATCCTCCTCCACCCTATGAATCGATGGGATAATGAAGGCAACTACCCTCTATTTCTTTGTGCCGTGCGTGCCCCCAATAGGTGCCTTAGCGTGTATTATAACATGTGTATTTGGACCCTTATGCTCGACAATTTTAATGTCATATAATATATTTTCAAGTTGTTGCTTGAATCTTGTGCAAGGTAATGCGCCCCGCCCCCCCCCCCTCCCCCACCACCCGGGGTTGGGGGCATTCCCAAAATAAGGGGCCTAGGACAAGGTAATAGTTCGAGCCCGTCCCCCAATTTTGGGAATGTCTCCCACTTGTGAACCCTAAACACTTAACCCTAAACCCAACATAAAGCACTAAGGAAACCTCATCATAAGGGCCTCCCGAGGTGGCACCTAAGGGAGGGACCATGCCAAAATATGTGCATGCCATGCCAAAAATCTGAATGAGGCTCTCAAACACAATAGCTTCATAATTTAGTATAATGCCAAATTTCAATATTATTATTATTATTATTACTGCTGAAAATAACTTTTAAAATTTATTAAATATTAGCCACCTTGCCGCTAAACTAGCAGCCTAGGTAGTAGGGTAGTAGGTGTAAGATCCGTGCCCTTTTCATAGAGTAATTTAGGTGCCCTCCAATAATACACTACAAAATTTTGGTTTAGGGATTAGGGTTTAGGGTTTATAGACAAAATTCTGATCTATTTATTCTAACCCTACTTTTTGTGTACACTTATTAATTTGATATTGTGACATTTTCAAATTTCCAAACTTCTCATCACTCTCATGTTACCATCCTTTGTGTTTTGGTCTCTCATCTTGTTCTAATTAGATGGGGTCGTCTCCTTTCTAGGGTTTAAGGTTGTTGTTTCACATGTAAATCGCCTTCTTGCAAAGGCCTTCAAAACATGCAAATTTTTCCTGGTTATTCTAAATGGTGTAAATTGGTGAGATAAATTAGCAATTGGAACAACGGGTATGTCCAAAAACAAGATTATTGGGAGGTGGCAACTAAGGTTTGGCCACAAGAAGCTTGGGACATGCCACCCACTACGTTATTGTATTGTTTCAGAAAGCATGCATGAGGTGATGATATTCTCCATATCAAAGGAAAGCAATTATCCCAACTTGATGTGTTAACCTATGGTCATCATATTGCCCGATTGATAATTGTTCCAAGATGTTCATACCTAATCCAACAAAATGCCAAGTTATGGAAAACTATTTGGACATGATAGAGTGAGTGCATTTATCAATTAGGAACTTTCATGGAATAATTTTGCAATACATTTGACTAGGTTTTTGAGGATTTCAATCTTTGTCTTTAGAGATCTTGATGTTTGAATTGTCTAGGGCCTTGTACTAAGTGTTGGCAAAATGTGTTTGGGGGATGGTACTTGAATGAAACCCCTTTAATGCTTGGTTATAGAGACACCTTGGCTTCAATTATAGGCTTGGTACATAAAGTAAACAAATTTATTTAAATATTAATGAGGATAACTCAACCCTTTTTTGTTATCCTAAGGACTTGGAGCCATTATGACCTACTACAACAACATGGCAACAACACCTAGCCCTCACTCCATATCCCATGTACATTTCAACCCACATCCCTATGCACAATGTCCTTGCCATACAATTGTACCATCTAGCTACAACCCTACCCTACCAATAATTGTGTTGTGATATTGTCGTAACCATGTTGTTATTATGCACACAACAAGATAGTCTTTTTGGATGTTTATGCCAAATCTTCACAAATTTTTTTCAAATTTTATTTTAAAAATTAATTTCAAAAGTAGTCACTCTATATTGAGTGGTAATTTTTAAGGGACAAAAGAAAGTAAGAAAATAATGTGAAATAAAAATGAGATGGGTATGCCTTGATAATTACCAAAAGCATTCCCATGGTTTGATTTAACGCTAGTTTGTTGAACCCAAAATGGGGTTCAATCAAACCTCATCCCTAAATAGAGTTTATTTTGATTGGTAGGTTCCAAAAATGGAAATTAATCATTAATCACCCAATCATCTACCAAACTAACAACCTATAAATTAGCATAAATTTTTCACATAAATTAGCATAAATTTTTCACATAAATTAGCACACAAATGCACTAATACTACACTGCTGTGATATCCAAAGATATCCATTTTTTTTATAAGATGTGGTAAACAAAATTTTTGTCTCTAAGGCACTCGTAACACATTCCATGAAAATCTTTTAGATGAAAGCAAAACCTCATAAACATCTAAGTTATCAAGGCATGAAAGACTTTAAAATATAATTTTTCTTCATTACTTTTTCCAATGTGTTGCACATCCCAACATATCAACAAGAAATAAAGCAAATCATGTTCATGCAACACTTTATATTTAAAACCGAAGTGTTACATGCGGCGCAAAAGGAATGAGAAAAGTAAACTCAATTTCGAGATGATCTTTAGAGTTTTTCTTCTTCTTTTTTGTGTTGGGAATGAATGCAAGATCATTTATCTTTGGGCCATTTGCTATTGGTCTAATTTTCTCGTTCCTCTCATGCCGCACAACCCAAAGTATACTCATAATGTCAACAATATCATGTACTAATCCTCCTTTCATGTACCCTAAACCCATAACTGACCTTTGGTATGTTATATTGTCACAAAAATTGAGCATACAAACTCCTTTTCAATGCAAGTGTGTCAAAACTAGACTAACAAGGTCCTTTAAAAACTTCATCTCTTAATCTCCCAAGACATTGCATGTCACAAAATTTGAGGCCTTCTCTCTTGATTCCCAAGCGGTTGTTGGCCTCCTAATGTATTCAAAACTCTTTTTAACTCAATATTGCCAAGGAATGTTTCCTATGTTAGGAAATGACATTCCTTTGAGAAGCATCTCCACATGAATCCATCTTGGGAAACTCTTCCGAGCAAGCCAAGCTTTAGTGGACCTCCTTCCCACAAACCTCCAATGTTAACCTCCTTCCTCACACATCTCTTCTTGAAACAAAACCCTTCAAAAATCATTATTTACAAATACCCAACAAAGGTTTCACTTTAATGCCTTCTCTTCCACACCCTATGGACCCCTTACAAATCAAGGTAGTTGTAATCCCACTAGTTGTCATGCCCACATCTCTCCCAAAGTAATTGCTATCATAACCATGGGTTTGAGCGAATAACACACCTAACTTACACAAATGACCTCCAAATCTTTCTTCACATGGATCAAATGTGCAAGCATGGGGTGTGGCAAAAACACTGCAATCTTGTGACAGACATGGGCAAAAGAATCCGTGTGTTTTGTTTTTTGTTTGAGATCTCCAAGGTTCAACTTTAGTGGGCAAAACAAGTTTTAGGGAACATGACTTTCTTTAAATTTTTGTTCTTGTTTTGGAAGTGGGCTCAGCCCCCCACTAGTAGTTCAATTCAACTTCCAAGGTGCCTAAGGAAGTTGCACAACATTTGTCAATAGTGGAGAATTTTTTGTGATTTCACCAAGGGTTTTTTTTCTTCCAGTTGAAACACCCATTCCAGTTTTGAAGTCGATGATACCAAAAACATCTTAAGACATTCATGTTAGACACCAAAAATACAATACCCAATAACAGAGAGAAATGTTAAGCTTGAAGTAGTCACATAACCTCCAAAAAAATTTAGCAAAAAATGGTTTCTGTTTTAAAACATTCAAATAGTTGTGGGTGATGATAGAAACTTACTTTCTTTTCAGATTCTTTTGGATTGCATGCGGTTTCCCTAAGAGCTTTGCTTTCAGATGATTTGCTTACCAATAACTTTCACATGGATTTGGTTGAGGTTTTCAATCAAATGAGTACATGCATTGGGCCTCCAATTGGCCAATCCAACTACCCACACTCAAGACTGCACCAATACGGGTTGTGGTGACCAGTATCGGGTAAGCGAGCGCTAATTTTGAAGAAAACTTGTTTATGAGGTGATTGGGATCAGCCTGGCTTCCTTCCTTTTGAAGTTATTGCCTGTTCACAAACTTATTTGCTTTTTGCCTTTACATTCCAAAAATTGCAAAGCTTCTTCATCCTTATTTAAAGGACCAGATTTTGATTTTAAAATTTGTTTACCGTACTTAACTTGATCATAATTGTGAGTACCATATATAATAACAATATACATGCACTAGTGTCATGTTAAAAATCTATGTTTTTGAAAGCATTTGATCCAGCAACCTCGAGCAACATCTACCTAGCCTTCACATAAGAGATCAATCAATGTAGGTTTGGAATCTCAACATTCCTTGCTTGATTTTGGCTCAATCAAATGTTTGCCAAAGACTCTTTGAGCGTGTAATCAATTTGGTTTTGTATTCGCATTCACAAAATGAGTAGATTGGACTATAATTCTAACTAAGGCATTGAATAGAGGTAAAATCAGTTGAGAAAGCATTTTTAGGCTCTTGGGGGGTTAACAATTTGTGAAACATCACAGAAGGATGATGAGATCTAGAATCTGCATCATCAGATGAGTTGAGAGCATTTGCTAATATGGTTAAGAACATTTATCCGGATGAGAGAGAATGACTGGAAAATGGATGTTGCAAAACTCAGACAAAACAAGAAACAAGTGACAGACACTAGATTCACAGCAACCTTGATTTGTAGCCACTGGCAATATGGGATTACACTACATGTTTGCATGCAGACCTCGCAGCCCAAAGAGCTTTGGCAGTAATGTTTGGTCACAAGTGGTGCAGCTTGGCATCTTCAAGCTTCACAAGAGTTTCACACCCCAGTTTGGGATTTTCGGTACATGCAGCCCCCATTGCTGTTCATATTCTTCACTAAATCAAGTATTGTGAGAAGAAAATCTTTTTCAAAACTTGTGAGCTGATACCCAGTTTCAATCAGTTTGCAACTACACTCAAATTGAGGATCAAACAGGGATTACAGGGTCAAACTAGGGCCCAAAGACACGGTGACTGTCGAGCCTAAACCCTAAACCCTAACCCTAAACCCTAAATTCTTACTTGAACAAGTCCGAGCCCAAACTTTGTGCTGATGCAAACTCCGAAATCAGAAGCCCTTAAAAAGGGCCTGAATATGAAAATGAGAATACAAGATATCAACTTGGTGAAGGGTTGAAATTCTCATAGAAACAGCAACATACCCCGACAGTTATCAGGGCAGTTCTTAGGATTCATAATCGCAGTTCTCAAAAAAAAATCAAAGACCTACTTCTGGTACATAATCACAATTCTCATAAATTCAAAAAAATCAAATAAAACCATCGGTTCTTTCATGAAAACCGTGGGTTCTTGAAGGTTTTTGAAATAACCAAGATCGACAATTCTTATATGTCAAGTCACTTTGTTACCAGTAATTCTTATTGAACCTTGCTCCTCCTCTTCGGTCCTTTTGGCACATCAGATATTGCGGTAAACAAATGTAATATTGTCTGTAGTACCTTGGTAGCAAAACAATTTGTCAAATAATTAACTAATTTTGAAATTCTCATTTCAACAAATAGAATACTCTTGAAGATCCGATAATTTTCCTTTAGGGTTTCAGGTTTAGAGTTTAGGGTTTATGCTTGTGTAACCCCCGGGGTAAAACCCTTGCTTTGGATGACAGTCTGATACTGTGTGAACAACTCTCATAAGAATATGACCTTCAGTCATTGTTGTATTACCTTCAACTTATTGATGTCTAGATTTCTCCACAATGTCTTCTTATGTATCAAGTTTCTTGCTTGGAAGGTGGTATTAGAGATCTAAACCCTCTAGGATTTAGTGGTCTGGCTTCTAGTGTATGCAGTGACCTGATGGAGTACCCTTATATTGCTCCTGTCTGTTTGCTTGTTCCTGTGAAGTTTTCTGTTTGAAGAGCACAATGGGAAAGTATGTGTGTGCATTTACTGATTCTGATCAATTTCATCGATGAATGTACTTGCTTGTGATGTGCATAAGAATGGAGCTGATGAGTTTGTACAAGCAACTTTTTTCCTTGTACATGGTTGAAATCATGAGGATGAAGACAATGAGTTTTATGTAAGCAACCTTTTTGATGTTTTCATGTCTGATCTCCCGCCTTGGTTTCTAAGTATGGTATCTTGGGATTGTTATTTATTCCAGTTGTGGATTTCAATCTGCTCCCATTGTTTTCCTCTGCGCACTGCAAATCAGTCCCTTGATCTTTGCTCTTCACAAATCCCTCGGTCCCATGTAGTCTCTCCAAGTAACAACTTTGCTCCCTGAGTAAACCAAAGCGTTGGGCTGATATATAAGGTGCCAATGACATTAGTGAACAATTTTTTTGGATCAGTTCCAGATCCTAATTTGTTAGGATTGTAACGGTGGTGGGATTCCATACTGCATCCATAGTGTTGGGCATTTTGAACCACAATGTCAATTAAGATGATCTCCTTGAGATTAAGGTCAGTTTTCCAACAAGATGAAACCCAATTCATTCAGTAGCAAGTAGTGCAATGTGATCATGTTTCTTGTGTCGGTTCGTTGAGCACCAACTATATATAACCTAGACAGAGTATAAGCTGCTCTTTGTTTGCAGTATTCACAACACTCTCCATCACTTGAACACTTACAAAAACATTAAAACTACAGAAACCTACAACATTTTTCATTCACAGAAATACCCAAAGAAACTAACTACAAGCAAACGATTGCATGTCTAATAGTAAATTGAATGTTGATGACAAAAGATTAGCAGACACACAGTTTGAAGGAGAATGAATAGAGTTTTTAAAAGCTAAAGAGCAAGAGCCCAAAAAGGAACTCCTACAAAGCAAAAGGTGAAGATTATCATGAACCTAAACGTACTTAGATCCACAAGGTGAAGGAGGAGGGTTCTTACGCCTATTCCTTATAACTGGAAGAAGGGATATCAAGCCTACTTGAAATGTACTCTGTACTGAGCAAAGCTCAACTTGCATCAGAATCAAGCTACAAAAGAGTATCCTAGAATTCTGCCTGTCTTTTAGTTTTTGAGGATACAAATCGTGCGTGTTGTTGAGGAGGGTACATGTCTTTTAGTTGTCCAGTCATGGCAATCCAATGTTATGTATCGAGTGTCCAACAATTGAACATACTATATAGGATTGTGTCGATTGATTTGGGAAATGCTTAATTCGTTCATACGATTTGCCTTATTCTTGTTGTTGTGCTAGACTTTGAATGTTGAAATTGTAGCACTTGAGCAAACAACAACAAAAGGGTAATGATAAATTTGTCATGCCGTCTGTCTGTGACTGAATTTTTTCCATTGGTCCTAGACCAAATAGTTGCATTTTGAATTTCATGGGTTTTTTGGCAACACTCAGACAAGGTTGTAGAAAACCACAAGTGAGAGAAACTACAAAGTGTTCATGCTCGGTTAGCACAAGCACTCATAATTCTAGATCCGAGGAGTAAAAGGGTGAAAAAACAGAGAGGAGTGTTAAGGTGGTCTAATTACACTGGCCAAACCTTCAGCTCTTCAGACAGACTGATCAAGTTGTACAAAGGTTTTCAAGCTTCTGATTGGCCCTCCCCTCATCATCTCTCATGACAATGCATAACCTCTCTTCTTCTTCTTCTTCTTCTTCTTTTTTTTCTTTGCATAAATCATCCAGGCAGGGAATGATAAATGAATTTTCATCCATGGAGAGGAGGGTTATATGTATTTTTCATCCATCTATAAGAAAGTTATGAATTTTTTCATCCACTCACATCAGGGTTATGTTGGTTACTTTTGAACCTCTAAACACAAGGTTATGTCTGGTAACCAGCATCGTCTCTGGTTACCTAGTCCTTATGACTTATGAGTCTTGAGTACTGGGTTAGCAAGTTGTTAGATGGTTAGCAAGTTGTTAGTAGGTAGGTAGTAAAACCAGCAACCCTCTAGTTAGCTAGTAGTTACCTATTTTCTTACCTATCTACCTATATATGAGACCTATTTTCCTACAGAATTTTGGTTACCAGGGTGAAACCAAGTATTAACTGAGTTGAAATTCATCCATCCACAACTGAGTAATAACGGGGCATCCAGTGGATGGTGCTCTGGTGGGTCCTGGTTCACTGTGGCCACAAGCCCAGGTTTAGGGTTTAGGGTTTAAACCTTAAACCCTAAACCCTAAACCCTAAACCTTGTACTAGAATTCATGTACCACAATGCATGAGTTAGGGTGTGTGGAGCCCCTCCTAGGGGATTTAGGATCTCATCATAAATATGTAGATACTCTTGGAAAAGGTCAAGAAGAGCTAAGAAAATGCCTTCACTCCCTTTTTTTCTTTTTTCTTTTGTTTAATGAAAACAAGAGAAAACTCTAGGCCATCCAGAAATGGTGCCTGAAGTAAGGTGGGACAGAAGTTTCTAGTGTTGCTTCAAGGCCCCTTCCAAAGAAACTTTCACAAGAGTGGAAAACTATGACTTGCTCTCCAACCCATCCCAAAAATATACATCAAACTTGGAGAAATTTCCCAAGTGTATTTGGGAGCCACCTTACTTACATCCATGGATATCCCACTAAAAAAAGAGGAGGGATATTCTACCTAGTAGTCTTAAAAAATGGGTGAGATCTTCCATTGTTTAATCTTAGCATATGGGACTTTTAGGTACTCACTAACCTTTTGGTTTTGTTTTCCAAGGGGCCTATGTTATAAGTATTCAATTTTTTGCAACAAGATGAATCACTACAATTCTTCTTGATTTTCAAGTTCCTTATCTCACCTTAATTTTCATGTGGTTTTACTTCCTTTAGACAAATGAATGATTGGAAGTATCTCCAAATAATCCTTTATAACTCTATATAACCCTAAACCCCAAAAGAACCTCCAAAAACAAAAGTACTCATCACATACGTTTTTATGTGCTTCCCAATGTTTTTTTTTTTTTTTTCCACCCTCTCATTTCTTTGTCCCATTTGTCTTCTTCTCTTAAAAAATATGTCGTTCTTATTTTTCTCCTAAACAACATATTGCCTTCCAAATTCTCCTCCTTACTCCTTTATGATTCCAACTTTCTTCTTTGTTTATTTTAAACTCTCAAAATGCACAAAAAACACAAAAAAAAGGAAGAAAAGAACCAAGCTTTTAGAAATAATCTTTTAAAAAGTTAGGGTTGAATGACTTCAAAATGGAATTGCCTAAACCTAACAAGTCTTTTCATCCTAATGCACCATCTATTCTTGATCTACTAACCATCACACTTATTATACATAACAATGATGTTGTGTTCTAAGCAAGTGAACATGACGAATTTTTTTTAAATGTTTTTTTGACATGAATGAAATATTCATGGAATATTTTGTGCCACATGGGACAAAATATTCAATGATGTGGATGAATATTTTGTCACATGGTCATGGATGATAGTTGTTAATGGATGATTTTTTGGGATGAAAATTGTTATTAAATGAAAATCTTGGATGAAAGATGATAATGGATGAAATTTATGGGTCAAAGTCAAACATTGAAATTAGGTGGCAAAGGTTTTGGTTGGTTAATTTTGGAAATATATTAACATGAACTTAGGAAGTTATGCTTGAAACTCAAAATTGGGCAAACTAACATGGAACTTTCAATGTACTATCTTGCTCTCCACATTTACCACACATTTTGAACAAGCAAGTTCAAGAAAAAAGCCAAAAGAAAGAATGTCAATACTTGAAAAATGTGTGTATCTAATGTACTCTCCATTTACACATACAAGAAATGTCATACAATAATGAAATCCATGCAAGTGCAAATTGAGAAATTTCCAATTGTAAAAAGGATAGTTGAACATTGTAATTAAAAAGGTCAAAATCCAATGACAAATTTTGACAATCTATTATATTATCACATATGTGACAATGCACATTATAAAACATTATTTTTAATTCTTATTTGTGGCTAGTATGGGAAGGAAAAAAGTAATGAAACACAAGACTATGTCTTATCAAATTTTGTCTTTCCAGATCTTTATTCCATATGATTTCAAAAGGATGATGAAAATAAGGCTATAAATATTGTTTGAAAGGAATCCTACTTTGTCAATAAACCCTAAAAATATCATTATAAGAATGCAATTGAATTTCCTTTAATATGGGAAAAGGACAAGTTTTCACATTCCTATGGCAAACTCAAGAATCATTTTATGCAAAATTAAATGAAAGGATAATAGTCATGTGTAAAATTCTTAATATTGCCCATTCAACATGGAAGGAGATGACAATATTATGAATGAAAAAAATCATACAACAAATGAAAAGCTATAATTTGCGAAACATAATAACCATATAAAACATAAGACTATTAGATTAAATGAATTGCAACAATTTGCTTTTTGTTTGACTAGCAAGAATGGAACATAAATGAAAACTTTTAAATGCAAATATTAAACTTTAATTAATTATTCATAAGTCACATCAAATAAAATGCTTCTTGCAACAAACAAAAAACTTTAACCAATTGTTAGATATTACTACTAAATTTCAACATTTTCCAATGTTGTCAAAAAGCAACATCAAAATAAATTCAAACACCACATGGTTATGGAGGAAAAATACCAAAAATTCCATTTGGAGTATACCTCATCATATCTTGACACTAGGATTATCATTCAAATGCAAAAAATTACCAAAGCAAAGTTACATAAGACATTTCCAAAGAAAAGATATAAGGCATTGCTTCAAATTGATGAACCTTAAGCAAAGACAAAAGAGGCACATTATGGGAGAGAAAGGAAAGCTCAAAATTTGAAACAAAGATGGAGTTGTAAAGCAAGAGGTCTCCTTCAAATGCATAAAGGGAGATAGAAAGACTATTCTTCACCATTAATTTCCTATTGGTTCTAGGATGGACCAAAAAAGAGGACAAAACCAAGGATAGAAAGTTGAATCCCATCCATGAAGAAGAAGAGGAACTAAATGAAGAAGAAGGGGAGCAAGAAGAGGATGTGCATGTATATTTCAAGTAGCAACATCTTGGAATTTGTGAAAGAATGTGTATTTCATTATAGTGGAGAAATTTGTGATATTATTATTCTTAACACAAATTTTTGTAAGATTATTTGTGATTTCTTTGATTTTTGCGTGAACATTAGTTTTGGGAAATAGAGGAGGACAAGAGTCTATGATTGAGGAATTTAGTGAAGGATCAACAAACAAACAAAGAAGGATACTAAAGGGGAAAATTTTGAGAAAAATACATTTGAAAAAAAAAGGTGGGAACAAAACCGAAAAAGTTTTATATAGAAAGGATGATATGGAGAGAAGGAGTAAGATAGGTTTATAAGGTTTTTTGTGAGGAACACAAAGAGGGGCAAGGGTGTTGTGAGATTCTCAAATAAATAAGGGTTGGGGTGGGGTTTGTTGTGAAGGAAAAGGGAAGATATTTAGATAAACAAGGGATGAAGATGTTATTGGTGAAGAGATGGATTCTTTAAAAAAAATACATGTATAGGAGGGAGACAATTAAGAGAGTTAAGTTTTTGTTTTGACAAGCATTTTCAATTCTCACAAGAATTTTTATTAGAATAAGGTGAGATTTTGTGATTTTGTCTGATTTTTTTAGGGCCAAGAGGGTGTTTTTACGTTTTTTTAAAGGAAGAGATGGAGCAAGGAGTTCTTTGATTGAAAAAGAGGGGTCGAAAAAGGTTTATTGTGAAAGGGAAGGGGTTAGGGAAGAAAGGGGAAATGGTTTGTTTCAAGAAGGGCCAAGTTGGGTTTTTGGTGGTTTTTGAAGAAAGGAGGTTGAAGAAGGGTTAGGAGGTTTGTATTTTATTGCTTGTGAGAAAAATAGGGTCGAAAACTTGGGAGGGGTTTCTTGTGAGAGAAGATCTACGAGCTTGTTATAACTCCTAAACATGACAAGGAAATGGCTAGGGAGGAGATTACGAAAAAAATCTATACAAACAAGTGATTGGGAGTCTTTTATTTGTGGGTGAAAACAAGGTGAAGTAAACAACTTATTGCTCTATGTCAAAAAAAATAGAAGTAGCAATAAAAAAAACTTTGATGTATTAGAAGTAGAAATATTATTTTATACAATGATTAATATGATGATAATATTTCATTTTATATTATAATGCTAAAAATCCCCATTTTGAAAGTGGATTTAAATATATTTCTTTTAATGCATCTATCTGCACAAGATTCTCAATCTTACAAAATAGATTATAAGTAGATTAAATATTGATTTTTAAAAAAATTCAAGTTAATGAAGACCTAAAAGATATTTATGTATTGTCAAAGTATGCATGTTATAATCACAATATATCAAAATTTCAATGTGAAATAGGTTTGAACATTATATTGACGAATCATTTTCAAAAGCACTTTTAATTTAATTTTTATAGTACCAAAGTTGTTCAAATTTTTTATGTAACCTACCATAAATTAAATGCAATGACTTGATTTTTAATATTTTTTCTTAAGGATATTTTGAATCTACTTTCTTGTGTTTACATAAAAAATTATTTCATTTAAAAACTAGACTTAGATGGACAACCTTTTTTGTTTACTTTAGTTTGTTAGCACCCTCGTAAGATAAATACCCTCCCAATTTCATCAATATTATTAGGTTTTTCTTCATGAAATTGTTGTTACAAGACATTTGAAAAAGAGGAAGTTGGATTTTGAAAGAGGTTCAATGACATCATCTAAAAAGACACCAATTACCATTGAAAGAAAGGTATTCAAATGTCAAAAAAATTATTTGCAAGATGAAAACATTATGGGGAATGTTATCACAACATGTTTCAAAAAAACATGTTGTCATCTTTTGTTATTCATATCATTTACGGTTGAATGAAAGTTAGAAGAGAATTCAGATATTTCTAAAACACAATCTAACAATTTCAACAATATTTAGATGCATGAAGATTAATACTATTTTGATTTTCCACTAAAAATATTATGCATGGTAGAAGATTGGCCTTCAAGGGCCTAGATGTGTTGAGCATCAAAGGAGGAGCACTTCCAAGCCACACAAAAGCAAATCCTTACTTTATTATGTTATATTCTAGTTTTTATTCACAATTGTATAAAGAAACCATGAAAGCTAATTGTGATGTTATCATCCTTCTTCAAGTTCTTTCTAGTTTATAGATGACACCTCACGTTTTTTTTTGTTTTAATTTTGTAGTAGCCTTCCAACCTTAAGTTTGTTATTGACCAATTCCAAGGTCATTCGATTTCATTCTTTTTCAAGCTGCAAATAACATCATAATTTTTTTTTGTCTATGTCAATTAACACCCTACCTTTTAAAAAAAATGGAAGGTCATGGCATCATCCTTCATTTCCTTTTATCATCCTTCACTTACACAAGGGATAATCAAATAATTTTCTTTTTGAATTTTCTTCATTTTTAATATTTTGATCTTGATCAATGAGTTTTCTTTCTATTTTATGACCTTCTTACCACCCAATCTCAATGATGATTTTCACACCATCATCTTTCTTTGGTTTTTTTTCATTTGTCTTGAACACTTGATGACAAAATGTTGTTTTTTTGTTGTTGTAGCCCTAATGCCTTAATTTTGGTGTTATGGTATTACCATTATCTATTTTAATCTTTTTGTATATTCCCATTTTGGATAAAGATTTTGTCTTGCTATTTCATGCCCCTTCCTACCACCTAATTCCAATTTCAAGATGGTCATCCCATTATCTTCATCTTGGACATTTGACCATGCATATTGTTGTTTTAAATTTTTATTGTAGAACCAAGACCTTAATTTTGGTGCCTAATTTAATCATTTCTAAGGTCATGTGAAGTAGAAGAATGTAAATGAACAAAAGAATAGATTTTGAATGATGGAATGAATGTAATTGAATGGTAGGAAGGGCATGAGATAGTAAGAAAAACAATTGATCATGCCATGTGTAAGAAACTTGAGGAACACATTTGAGTCTTTTTCATAGTCTTTACAAAATTGACTCCTTCTGATGCAATAGATGTTCATTTTCAAAGGTCCTAAATCAAAATTTTTAATTTTTAATTTCATCAAGTGGATTTTTGGTTTGAATTCCTTGACATTCATATGATGAAAAATCAACAAATTGCCATGATTTCCATGGGTTCAAATGGTGAAACATAAATAAATTTTTAATTTTCATTTTCATTTTTTTTATGGTCTCACACCCCTTTTGGCTCATTGGATTGTGATTGCACCCATATGAATTCATGCAATTATCAAGGAGTTTAATGTGTCAATAGGGGACACAACATGCATTCCAAGCTTGTTAAACTACATGCAACATTAAAGGCATGAAATTTAGGAAACAAGTTTTTACATGGAATTTAAGTCCAAGGATTCCACACTTGAAATAACAAGACTTAGGACCTTCAAATTAGAGGAATAGAAGCAATGAAACATGTGTTTTATAGGTACAACACCCATCATACATGAAAGAATGAATGTTTTCTTTTCAAACATTTCACATGGTTCATGTGTTATGTTCAAGATTATCAATTCCTTGTTTTGATCATACCATTTTGGTAATGTTATTTAAAAAAAAATTTGTTGCCAAAATTAATAGAAATTCAATTAACTTATCATTCATTTTTTTGAATGGAAAAACTTTGTTTTATTTTGTTTAATTCAGTCCCAAAATTAACCATTCCAATTTATGGTGATCAAAACACCATCATTTTTAAAAATATTTTGGTTTTGGTATTATCATTTTCTTTAATTCTATTATTAATATAATAAAGATACAAAATTCTTTTTCCATTAAATTTTTAATTTGTATATTGAAATTAAAATTTCCACTTTTAGGTATTCAACAGATCATTAATTTTTGGGATCTTTGAATGGATGTTAATTTCAATATCAAAATTTTCATGAAATTATTAGATCTTGGCACTTTTTTTTTATAAATTAAATTTTTTTTGTGCATTTCTTTTGTTTAATTTTTATACCAAAATTTAAAAATCAACACTCCTTTGTGTCCCATTTTGGCTCATTTAACTTTAAATTTAGTGCCAAAATTAAAACATTGTTCTTTTTATACTTGAGTTTTTAGTTTTGTGTTGATTTTTTCTCTTTCTCTATTTGTATATTCTCTTTTTAATTTCGGTGTCAAAATTAAGAAAATATTTACAAGGTACCATAAATTTTTTAATTTTGACATCAAAAGTAACAAAATAATGTCATGATGATCTTCCATGTTGTTTTTTCTTCTTTAATATTAGTTTTCAATAATAACATCTAGCTTAATTTCAATGTCAAAATTAAGAAGATTTTGAAATGAATGTCATCCCATCATTGTCTTCTATTTTTTCTAATTATTTTCATAAATCCATCATGGTGGATTTCAATATCAAAACTAAAAATATGAAATCATAGTCATGCCATCATCCTTTTTTCCTTTTAAATCTTTCATTGCACCACCGTTTTTTTCATTATCAATTATGTGTATTTCCTTCTTCCCCATCTACCATTTATAATATGTGGAATGATGTTTAAACTTGATTTAAACAAAAATTCATGCATTAAAAACATCTATCCTTATTATATATGTTTGTTGTTCAATAATTTCCTAACTTTTGCCAAGTTGGACATTTTTGGGAGAACCTTTTCCTATTTGTGTTACCCCTTTCCTTTGGAACAAGTAATTCCTTTTCATAGTCTATGTGTGGATTGCATTGGCATTAGATGTTGCAACACTATTATTAACTTGAATAATTGCTTAGTTTTGTTAGTTATAGTTAGTTATAAATAACATACCATAAATTGCTTGACTAACATGCACTTAAACCAAAAGTTGAAACATTAGCACAATGTTTGTGCACTCAAAATACATCATAACATTTCATCAAATGCATGGTTCTTATTAATTGACTGCATGTGTTGATGTTGTTGATGATTACCACGTTGTGGTTGAAGGAAACAAAGATTCAAACTATAATGAACACCTTTTCATTAACAAATAGATCGCCATGTAATGGGCACTAGCAAATTTTTGACCTTGTGAAAACATAGCAAATGTGATGGAAGGATTGGACCAATCATTACAACATATATTGTTTTTGTAATTGGTGTTTTTCTTAATTTAATTTAGAATAAGTTTAAATTTGTGCGACTTTCAAACATGATGTGTTAAAAAAAAGCCACCCATGGGCTTGTGTAATTGTATGACATTTTGAAGGCTCCAATGTTTTATAACAAAATATTGGAGTTTGATGAGTTTTTAAAAGATTATGAAGTTTGTAACACACAAGAAAACTTTTTTTTGTTTGCTCCATAAGAGGCATTAAGGGAACATAAATGAACATACATAGGGCTTGGAGAGAAGAATTAAATGGATAAGATTTTTACTATTAACTAAATTGACAAAGCTATCATAAGCATGCATATGAAAAAAAAACAAAAGAAAAAGTTGAGATTTCCTAAGAAAGATTAACGCTAGCTAGTTGACATTTAATTTTTTTTGTTTTTCCTTGTATAAGGTGGACTATTGAAGGCTGAAGGGATGTTAGGTGAGAAGGATTTTATTAATCACCCCACTCATTTTATTTCTTTATTTTCATTTTTCAAATTGGAAGGGTGAGGAAGATGGGGTGGGGGGCTCCCAAAAATCACCTACCCACCTACTTGTTTTTCCTTTTTTTAGGTTAGAGGGTTTTTTTTTTCCTCCCATTCTTCAAGTTGAAAGGGTGAGGGAGGTGGGGCAAGGGGCTTCCATTAATCATTTACTTGCTTTCTAAATAATAATAAAAATATTTCAAATCAATAATTGGCCTTTGAAAAATGTCACCAAAATACATCTTGAGGGGGTCAACATATGTAGTTTACAAGTTAGCTTAACATAACTAGCACATAGATTACACACAATCACATACAAAGGTCTCCTTCACTTGAGAAAAATTCAATTAGACTTGGACAATTTCAATCATTTACATTATGCATGTCAATCCAAAAATTATTTCAACCTCATGTGTAGCAACTCATAAAATTTTAGTTTTAGTTGAAGAATTGGCTACATTATTTTCACCCATCTATTTTATAATCGAAGTGTTATAATATCACTAAGAATTCACTTGTGTAGGGGAGACAACATGTTAATCCATTTGGTTTCGTTATTTTTAAAAATTATAATCTTTTGTTTTGAATGAGCTCTACAAGCTTGCAATGTTTTATGTGCTTCTCGGGTGATGGTACAAAATAGTTGTACATAGTTGCAAAAGGGCTCTGAGTTTGTAAACAATGAACACGGTAGAAATGGTTTGGATAGCAAGGCTGGTACAATTTGTTGTGTAATGCACACCAACAACATTAAGAGCATGCTTATCCTTGGACTAAAAGTGACCCCTATTATAATGTTATAGCATACAATATATACACAAAAATACACAAGCAAATAAACTACAAGTTTTAAATAAGCCCTCATACATTATAAAAAATTATATTAACATGTTAATCAAATTGTTTAGCATAGATCCATATATCACACTTCCCAAGTTTAACCATGGGTACATGCTTGACAATGTTCCACCACATAGGCATGTCATTATCCAACACTACTTATCCAATATTGATTATCAATAGAATTTAGCTCAGCACAAGACACCTCTAAAATGTATTCTAGAAAAATTCCTTTTTAAGTTCATCATGTTATGTATATTCAAAGGGAAACAACTTAAAGAACAATAAAAAATGATTCGAAGACTATAATCCCTAATCCATTAAAAATAAACCTATATTTGAAATTGGAAGGAGGTTTCATAGGAGACGTAACAATTGGAAACAGATACAAAGGTTTCAAACCTAAGTACATGCGCAAGTGTGAAACCAAGCAATCAAACTTTGAAATGCACATCACATTACAAGTATGATTTGCATACCCATAAACACATATAGAATTGAGGAACAATTGCAAGAATGACGTAGAGCAAATATAAAACAATCAAGCAAAAAAACAAATTCATATAGGGAATCAAAACATGCAGCAAGAATCAAGCAAACTATAGGTTTTTATTTGCTTACCTTTATTTAGCCAAACCTTGACTTGAATTCTCATTAGACGAACATCAAAGTTATATTTTGTCTTCTACTTCCAAGCACATGAAGGTTGCTTATGCATTCCTTTGAGTGGTAGTACACAACCATTGGAGAACTCCATCATGAATAAAATACAAGACCTAAACAAGCCTAGGACCCACTCAACCCACCTTGAAGCATAATCCTTGCATACTAATTCAAAGCTCTAGACACGACTTATGAATTTAAAACAAACATTACAACCTAATTTCTCACCAAATCATTGATCAACCAAATTGTTACCTCCCACAAGAGCATTGCTTCAATCCAACAGAAATCACCCTCTCAATGCATTTTGCCCAAGTCGCCATCTTTTCCAGAAATTGTTCATAATTGCATCACACTTTATACCATATCCTTTGCACATTAGGTGCCTAAAGGAAATCTATTTTTGGGTGTATGGGCCAATCAAAGAGATCCATCATAAAAAAGGAAATTACTTTGGATGCAACCCCCCACCGTCCCGCCCCCAACAAGTAACTATTGCCCTACTATCTTGGCAGCTTCAACACTAATTTATATTATTTTCAGGAATGTTGAAATTTTCAAATTTAAAAATAAAATAAAATAAAATAAAAAATATATATAAAGAATTTGTGAAGGAAAATATTGAATCCTCAAAAATATTCTATTTGCCAAAATGAACTCCTACTCTCTACACCCACTCCACCTTCATATGTCATGTTTATGTAAGTGATTTGTTTACTTTAACCACATTCTCAACTCTTTTGAATACACAACATTCGGGCTGACTTGTCTTCCCGAATGTTCCTTCTCATCCTTCCTCCTCCTCTTCCTCCTTGCTTTTGGCAGCACTTTAAACACCCTTGCAAAAGTTGTGGAACCTTGGTTTTGGTGTGGAAAGGAGGGTAGCACAATCGGTTATGGTTGAATTTTTCAAAATCAATTATCCCCAAGTGAATGTATTCGGATGAAGTATATGGAATGGATATACACAAAACAACCACAAATGCAATTAATTATTGGATGAAATGCAATTAACTATTGGATGACATGCAATTAACTATTGGATGACATGCAATTAATTAACATGGATGAAAGTTTGGGGATGAGGGTGGCATGGCATGGCATGGATCTCAAAAGGTGACTAACGCATTAAGGAGTGGGCCCTCTTTTCAGAACAACCTAAGCTCTCGTTGGGCATGCCACACTTCTTTAAGGATAACTTCAATATGTCGGAGCTTCTTTCCAAAGTTTCTAATAGCCAAAAAAAATAAAATGAAAGCTAGGATTACTTTGTATTTTATGCATTAGTAAGTAAAGTGTAAGTGGTGAAATGGGTTGTTTTTCAATCCACAAAAGAAAGGTTAAGTTTTACACAAACCAAACTTGGTATGCAAGTTTAGCCAAGATGTGAAATATTAAAATAAAAAGAGAATATTATGTCACAATGTTCCAAAATTATGTTGCAAAATTTTTAATAAAATCTTTTTTTGAACAACATTCATCACCTTTGGACTCTGATTTTAGTTTAATAGTATTTTTTTCAAAAACCAGTTTTTAAAACTATTTAGACAATTTCTAAAAACCTGTTGCCATTTAATGGCGAATCCTTATTGGCATGCTAGCCAATGATGCAACATCAGAAGATTGAAAAAAAAAATCACCAGTCTCCATTATGTTTTTATTGGCAAAATTTTGCCAGAAAAGAGAAATTCAAAATTTAAATTTAAATTTAAAAAAAAAGAAATAAAAAAGTGGATTTAGAATGTTTTCAGTTGACAGAAGTGAGAAAACAAAATTTTAAAAAAATCTTCAGATTTATATATTTAGTTTTTTCATTGTATAGCCAACAAATATTGAAGGATGATAAAACTTTGAACTTTATTGGGTGGATTCTGCATCACCGTTAAAATGGGGAAAGAGAGAGTTGAGCTACCCTAGTGGCTCAGGGTTCGGTTACCAAAGCTGGGCCACAGTGAACCAGCACCCACCATGAAGGATGGATGGTAAGTGGTCACAAAACAGTTTTCTGTTGAGTTCCAGTCCCCTAGGTAACCATGGTGGTTAGCTCAGTTGCTTCTTTTTACTACTTACCTACTAACACAACCCACAAGCAAGTTGCTAGTAGGTAGGTAGTAAAAACAACCCTTACCTACTTATGTATAAACCATCCACTTCCCTAGTATTAGTTACCTATTTTCTTACCTATCCACCTATATATATGAGACCTATTTCTTACATACAGTAAACTCTCTGTAAACTAATATCCTTGGGACCGGCTGAAAGATATTAGTTTATGGAGGATATTAGTTTACACAAATTATATGAAGGGTAATAAAAATCATTTCGGAACCTGCCAGAGCAGCATGGAAGGTCACGGAGGTTAGTAGAAAGTCATGGATCATTGGGGAAAGTAATGGAACCTTGTGAAGCTTGGTGGGAGGATCAAAGAAGCACGTAGAAAATCATATGACATGAGTGGTAGAAATCTTGGCAGAAAGTGAGGTTGTGAAAAGCTGCATTCTGGGTACTCTCAGAATACCCTCCTTCGCTCTATAAAAGGGGCTGTGGGCAGTCAGCTGGTCAGTCTTGTATTAGTTTATAAAATGTTATGAGATCAGAAAAAAATATTGAATATCAGTTTATGGAGAATTATTCGATTAAATATGAGGCCCTATTAGTTTAGAGAGAATATTAGTTTACACAGTATTAGTTTAGAGAGAGTTTACTGTAATTGGTTACCAAGTTGAAACCATATACTAACTCGAGTTGAGATTCATCCACGACTGAGCAATAACAGGAGGCATCCAGTGGATGGTGCTCTGGTGGGTGGGTGGGCGCTGGTTCACCGTCGCCCAAAAGGTGGCGATTGAGAATTTAAATCCAAACTGGACCCCTTCTCCTCCGCTCACACCGCCCTGGTGGTGCACGGGGTAAAGCCCGGCGTAAAAATCACATGTTTGTTTTCTATTGAAAAAAATCCGTGATAACCGGCGGGTACTGACTGAATATCCACCAGGTATCATGGGGAAAAAATAATTATTAATTAATTAATTAATTATATATATATATATATGCGGAGAGCTTTATGAAAATGTAATGCCCACAAAGGGTCTTTGCTTTGCGGGCAATTACGTTTTGTAAATCTTGCTGGCTCTTTATGCCAAGTAAGGTGCTCTCCAGGTACAATAAAAAATAAAATAAAAATACAATGCTCTTTTTTTTTAAATGTTAGGGTTAATCAAGTTACAAATACCAAAAGGAAAAAAGAAAAGAAAAAGAAAAAAGAAAAGAAAAAGAAAAAAGAAAAAAGTTTGAAGAAAGAGGGTACTTGACTGGAGCTTCTTGCTCGTCTCACTACAAATCTATGGATTTTGTACATTTGGATATCAGATCCAATTCAGAAATATGATAGATTTGTGGAGTTGCACAAGAAGAAATCTTGTCGTTATGGAATAAATCTATGCCATTTGTACATTTCGAGCTGAGATTCCACAGATATATAGTAGATTTGTGGAGCTGTTCAATACAAGAAGAAGGTGCGACTTTGTGGAACAAATCTATGCTATTTGTTCATTTGAAACTGAGATCCACAGGTATGGTAGATTTTGTGGAGCTGTACAAGAAGAAAGTGTGACTTTGTGGAACAAATCTATGCAAATTTGTTCATTTGGAACTGAGATCCACAGATGGGGTAGATTTGTGGAGTTGTACAAGAAGAAAGTGTGACTTTGTGGAACAAATCTATGCAAATCGTACATTTCAAACTGAGATCCACAGATTTGGTAGATTTTCGGAGTTGTACAAGAAGGCAAACGCGGCGTTGATTGTCGGTCCCGGAGGTTTTTGTTGCACGTTCGCCGTGCGGGATTTCGTTGCAGCGCTGAAGAGGAAGAAGAAGAAGAGGAGGAGGAGGAGGGGTTTGCAACAAAGAGTTGACTAGTGCTTTCCTTACAGCATAATTTTCATGGAAGTGAAGAAAATTTCTGGGAATTTGTTTTCATAGAGGAGGTGAAGCCAGATAGATTATCGCTCCTCCCGTTGTTGAAGAGGCAGGAGAGCTGCCGGCTTTTAAGTCTTTGATGATCTGCAATGCTCTCTAGCACTGGTGGTCGCTAGTTTGGGGATTGAAAAGCTTTTGACAATTTCTGAAAACCAACTTGTGTGTGATGGTAGACAATTAGAGAGCACAAAAGACGGTGCAGCAGCAACAAGAGAAGCGAATTTTGAGGCCTGGAACTGGTTTTTTTTGTTTGTTTGGGTTCAAGGACGGTTTTTGATGGAAAGCTTGGTGATGTTGAAGAAGCTGAAGAAGACGGGGAGAATTTCATGAATCATGAGTTTGAGATCATGCTTGCGACTTCTTTCATTTCCAGGAAGAATTCTGAAGAAATGGTACACTGGTGTTGATGACACAAATGGATGAGGAGGGGGAACAGAGAAACTTAGTGTTGAAAATTCGCCAACAGTTTTTGCATTCCTTTGTTGCTACACGCTGTTGTTGTTGATGTAATTGGGAGGCGAAGAAGTGAATCACAAGAGCGCGACCGAAAATTGGGTTAGAATTCTTATGATTTCAGCAGAAATGGGAATAGGAGGAAGTTTTGCAGCAAAAGCAATTGAGGTACTAGTCCCATCATGGGGAGAGATCAACGTCTCCTTGGTGGCTGCACTGTCAGTGCTGTTGTTCGCGGGTTACTTGCATCAACAAGCAAACATGTCGAAGGAGGAGGGGGAGGAGGATCATGAGGAGACGACAACAAATCCTGAACGAAAAGGACAAGACATACTAGCAACAACACCACCACCTTTGGAGCTTGAAAACGACGACAACGACACCGTCAAAGCTTCAGCTGCTGGATCAACAATCAGCGGGGTAAACATTAAAAAACCACAACAAATCCTGAATGCTCCGAGCTTGAACATCTCTCTGCCTGAGTCTGAAGAGGACAATTAAATTCCCATGAGCACAAGAGAATTTTCTTCAAACTCTTTGCTTGAACATCTCTCTGCCTGGGCTTGAAGAGGACAATCAAATTCCCACAAGCACAAAAGAATTTTCTTCAAAATCTTTGCTTCAATTTCTTGAAGAGGACAATCAAATTCCTACAAACGCGAGCAAATTTTCTTCAAAACTCTTTGCTTCAATTTCTTGAAGAGGACAATCAAATTCCCACAAGCGCGAGAAAAATTTTCTTCAAAACTCTTTTGCTTCAATTGCAAACTCTTGACTTGTGCAGTATTTTAGTTGTCCATGGGGGGAGGGGGGATCTCAAACTCATAACTCTTGAGCTGCTGACAAGATTAAGCTGACGAGTAAGGGAATTTGTTGGTTGCTGAACAGGAATTGCTGCCAGAAAAGAAGACAAGCTCCTTCATCTACCTCATTCGGGTACAAACTTGCCGGTTGGATCTTCTATTGCAAGACCTGGGTGTGTGAAGCTTTTGGAAGCTCTGAGAGTTGTAAAGCTTTGTAGTAAAAACAAAATAGACTGCGAAACTTGATGTTTCCACAGGAGGTGCCTGCTTATCTTCACATTGATTGGAAAAAGGTTGATGATCACTACTGTGAATGTCATGGTTGATCTGCTGCTTCTTCCTGTTCAAGAATGTTCACAGCAGAAATTCTCACGACAATTATGTTACGAGTGTAGAATCCATCATTCTTTCAGCTTCAGTCTCACTCAAGATTTTGTTGCCACAACGGTATTGGACAGCTTTGAATCCATGATGACTCATGCTTGTTTTGAATGGTTCTGGATGATGACACAGCTTTGAATCCATGATGACTCATGCTTGCTTTGAATGGTTCTGGATGATGACACAGCTTGAGCTTCTAGCAGCTAAGAACTTGATTGCTGCCAATTTGAATGGCACATCAGATCCATATGCAGTCATCACATGTGGTGCACAAAAGCGTTTCAGGTAAATGCAACACTAGACTTTTGTCTGTGCAATCCCTTTCAAACACACAAGTCCTCAGTAGTCAGGCACTTCATCATGTGCTCAACAAGAGAAGAGAGACTAGATCCTCCTCCTCTGTTTCTGTGCATTTTTTCTTCCATTTCATTGAGTTTTTGCTGAAGTTCTTCAATTCAGCAGTGGCAGATTTTTGTGGTGCAAGAATGCAGGACTACTACTACTACTACTCCTCTTTTGGCTTGAATTCTCGAGCACTTTTAAACCTACTTGACTTACATGGGTGGAGTTTTGCTTTGGCTGCAAAAGTTCAATGATCGCAGGCTCCAGGAATCCAATGTGGGGTGAAGAGTTTGATTTCTACTCTGAGGAGCTTCCTGTGGAGGTGTGTGTCACTTTGTGCGATCCTTTAGCATGGAACCCTAATCCATGACGGTGGTTTTCAAGATTGTGCAATTCAGTGTACATGTCTCTGATTCCTGCACATCTGAGACCTGCAATTGCTGGTATCGATTGTTTGGTACTGATTTTGCAATTGTCACTGCCACAGATCCAGATTGCAATATATGACTGGGATATCATGTGGAAGAGTAATCTCCTTGGATCAATGAGCTTGATCATTGATGCAGAAGAGCAAAATGGAGCTGCATGGCACATGCTTGACAGCACTGGCCAGGTAAGAAACAGAGGGTGTTGAAAATTATTTTAAGTTTGTGCTCTTTGGTGACTTGTGCTTCCTCTGTCTCTGGTCTGTATCCATGTATTGTTTGCTTTTTCTCTTCTCCTCACTCCTCCAATGCGGTGCTCTCTCTTTGAATGAGGAAGAAGGGTGCTATCGCATCATATAGCTTAGAAACTCAAAAAAATTGCCAAGCATTCTATCACATCATAGCTCAAGAAACTCAAGAAAATCCAAAGCATTCTATCACATCAGAGCTCAAGTAACTCAAGAAAAATGGAAAGTGTTCTATCACATCATAGCTCAAGAAACTTAAGAAAAATGCAAAGTGTTCTATCACATTGTAGCTCAAGAAACTCGAGTAAAATGCAAAGCATTCTATCACATTGTAGCTTAAGAAACTCAGGAAAAGTGCAAGCATTCTATCACATTGTAGCTCAAGACACTCAAGAGAAATGCAAAACATTCTATCATATTGTAGCTCAAGAAACTCAAGAAAAATGCAACATGTTCCATCACATCATAGCTCAAGAAACTCAAGAAAACTGCAAAGTGTTCTATCACATTGTAGCTCAAGAGACTCAAGAAAATTGTAAAGCATTCTATCACATTGTAGCTCAAGAAACTCAAGAAAAATGCAAAGTGTTCTATCACATTGTAGCTCAAGAGACTCAAGAAAATTGCAATGGCATATGCTAAGAAAATGGTTATGGACCTGTCTACAGGTTTGCATACAGGTGATGTCAAAGAGATATCCTGTCAGTGCTTCTGGGTACATAATCCCATGTTCCTTTTCCATCTCCAAGTTTCTTTGTCTTGTTACAAAGTGCATTTGATCAATGTGCCTAGCATGTTTGCGGATTCATTATAGGTAGTGTTCAAGGTTGAGGTCTTGTTGAATACCAGATTTTCATCTGAGCAACTTCTGGTGAAATTCAGAAGCTTGAATGGATATCTTGGAGTTGTAGCACGGAGGAGACTGTCACAGGATCAATCAAAGCCTGTTGGGACAGAGGTGCATCAGAAGCCAGGACCACTTCAGACGATCTTCAATCTGCCACTGGATGAGGTGAAGAAATTCAATCTTTTCCTTTCCTCTGTACTACTGGCTTCTCTATTGTGTGCTATGTGTCAACAGCTGTGTCTAGAATTGTTTCCAGCACAATTGCCTTACTCTTTTCAGCTGCTATGTTCAGAGCAAGTCTTTCCAACTGCAACAACAGGTCCTGCAGATACTGTTTTCAATGACAATTTGATAACTCCATGCTGCAGGTGGTGGAACACAGCTACTCATGTGCATTAGAGAGATCATTTCTGTACCATGGGCGGATGTATGTGTCAGCCTTGCACATTTGTTTCCACTCTAACATCTTTGGAAAGCAGCTGAAGGTGAGTTCTCCAGAAACACAAGTTGCAATTCTGACTGTCCCAAAACATACGACAAACACAGAGAGTTAGGAGTCAACTAATACAAATCCTTCTTATCCAATCTTTCGGGGACTGTTCAGAAAAGTGAAAAAAGGTTTGAGCTCAATCTTTGATGGTGGTACCTCCTGACAGTGTCAGAAAGTGAGGTTTTTCCCTCTTTGCAGTGTCCTCAGACCAGGCATTGATTAGCTGCTTCAACTGTCAGGGTTGTTCTCTCATATGACAGGATTCTTATGTTCATCCAAATAGCACTACAAACTTTTTCTTTGGATTGTTGCATTTGCCTTTGGTGCTTATCTTTCTAGTGCTTGTAATCTCCACAGGTCATCTTACCTTATGAAGACATTGAAGAGGTAAAGACATGTGGTTGCTGTTGTACATAACATTGCAATTCTTTTGCAAAGCTTCTTAAGCTTACAATTCTTGGTTCTCCAGATCTAAGCAAAAATCCGTTGCTTGTGTTGCTGAGTTTTTTTCTCTGTCTGAGATAGTTGGAATGTTTTGGGGGGTCTCGGTATCCACAGATGAAGAGGAGCCAGCATGCAGTCATCAACCCTGCCATAAACATTATCTTGCGGTCAGGTTCTGGAGGTCAAGGAGTGCCTCCTTTGGCTGGTGTTGATGGTGAATTTTCTCCTCTCATTGTGCTCCATGACATTAAACTGAAAGCAAAGATCTGCATCTTCATCTTTCAAGGCATCATGAAGAATATTTCCAAGCCTGCAGATTACCAGCAATGCTTGTAATGTTTGTGAAACAATTTGATAGATTTGTTTGTTTTTTGTCTTCAGCAACATGCAAGATGTGTCAAACCATGTGGATGGATTTTGTGTCTTTGTTCCTGCATCATTCTGTCTCTTTGGTACTGCAGGCAGACCCAAGTACAAATTTGCATCATTCTGGAACCGAAATCATACACTCCGAACACTACAACGAGCACTCGACAATTTCAATAACATGCATGATGCTGCAAAACAGGTAAATCCTTAACACACTGTCTCCTTACTGATTTTGACAAGGAACCCAGAGGAATTGACAGTTGAATATCATGCATTATCTTTGGCAGTGCCTTCTATGAGTTCTTGATGATCTCTGTGGTTGCATGTTCAGCTTTGCAAGAACTTCCATTCTCTGATTTTGGAGTGAATACTGAACTGGTTTTGCAAGTTTTTGCAAATGACCCTGGAGAATGATGAGGAAAAAGAGCATGGTCTGATTTTGATGTGTCTTTCTCATTTTCCTTGGAGAATTGCAGGAGCATGAGCAGACATTTGCAAGGCAAGAAGGAACATTTGGATCTCTAGAACAGAATGCAGTGGACATCAAGACATCCACACCACAAAATCTAGAGGAGATAATAGTTTTGCCCTCCATAAAAGATGATGTCCTACACCAGATTTGCAAGGTTTTCTCCTTTCCAGCCCATTGAGCTTCAGGTCCTTGAAATAAATTAGATGACATCTGTTGCATATTTTGATGGAAATGTATTCCTCTGATTTGGTTGAAGATGCAAGTTTAGTGTAATTGATGAGCCACTCTTGTTTGTGCACAGGTGGAATTGGCTTGCACAGCCCAAGAGTATTTCACACTTTGTTTAGCGGATGATTCCAAGTTCATTGAGGACTACTGTGCAGAGCGCAAAGATACAGATCTTCAGGTAACTGGACACTATTCCAAATACTGCATGTATTCAAACTCTGTACTGTTGTGGAAATTATGGAGAGCTGCAGTTCTGGATGCATCAATGTCTGTTCTGCTCATGACTTTCTTTACTCATGCCAGACTTTCTTCACTCATGCACACAGAAGGGGAGTCATTTGGTCAAGTTTGTAAAATTGTGTGGCAGGTGGAACAATGGCGGCATTTGGCAGACGAGAAGGGTGGAATGGCTCGAATGGTGACATACAGATCACTCTGCCACAGTCCCATGTGTCCTCCAGACACTGCTGTAACAGTATGGCAGCATGTGACTTTTTCTGATGACAAGAAAGTCTTGGTTGGTTCCCGCAGCCTGAGTCCTCATGCATATAAGCATCAAGCAATATGCTCTATTGTATTTTTTTGTACAAGCTTGATTTTTGTGGTGCTGTAATTCGGTCTAATTTGCAAAAGCTTTATGACTGAGCAACAAGATGTGGGCTGAACTGAGGTTTTCAAGAAAGAGTGGCATACTGATTAGGGTTTCAGCCTGGAACCATGAGATTGTTTAGGTCATACTATGAATCTGCTATACTTGTACCATTTGAACATCAATGACTCCTTACAATGCACTCTCCATTCTGTTTCTTACGTAATACTTTTGCAGGTTTTGGAAATTGTGAACCAAGCACATGATGTTCCCTTTGGTTCTAGTTTTGAGGTGCATTCCTTACTCCCTACCTGTGCATGCTACTCAGGAGTTTCTTTCATTAAAAATGCATACATGCACATGTCTGTTCTTGGTCTTGGTAGGCTCTGTAACCACAGAACTACAATCCATATTCATTCAAAACAGTATGGCTTTGGTTTAACCTGATTTTGGGACTATCATTGGGGACCAGGTCCATGCAAGATGGTTGCTCGAGACATCATCAGCAACTTCTTGTACTCTTGTTGTCAAAGTTGGTAAGAATTAATAACCAATTGCTCAACATTAGGCTGGATGGAACTCTATCAGACTGCCTAGCATGCAGAATATAGGGTCTTATTTGCTGCACATTGGAGAATTGTTCTTGGCATATCAACTTGGTCACAGCTGCAAAAATCTGCAAACTATGTCCCAGCCACTCTGCATTAGTCCCAACATATTAAAACTCAATTGTGGTGCTCCCTTCTGTACTTCTGGAATTTGCTATTTAACATATCTTGATTGTGCACTGACTCTTGATCCATATTCTTTACCAGGAGTGCATTTCAAGAGATGGTGTGTGATGCAGTCTAAGATCAGAGCAGGCACTCTTAATGAGGTATTGGCCTATTTCAACCTGACAGTTATAACCAAGTAGTATATGCCTGAAAGAGGTCAATTCTACAAATGAGATGCACATGCCAATTCTTCATGCATGGGAATTTGACAGGATTGCTCTCTCAATTTGTTAGTTAACATCCTACAAAAATCATCATCCTGCTGGATCATTACATAATGCCACCATAAGGAAATGTTATTCCAAAAAATTGGAGACCAGTGCAATGCTTAGGATAAAAGGATTTGGGGTTTTGGTGTTTGCACAGCATATAGGGGTCTGTTTTGTATGAGGGGTGTGATATTCTAGGTGCTGTTTTGCAGTACACAGCAGATGTGGAGATGGCAGTGAAACTTGCTCAGCGGTTATTAACAAACTCAAGGGTCAACTTACAAAGAGGAGATGAAAATCCATGACATCTTTTGCTTTAGCATTCTGGTAATCAATGCAGACAGTAGAACTTGGGAGTTGCTATAGTAGCAGTATTCTCAGAGGCTTTAGCTCTTCCATCAAGTTTTTTGGTTTTGCAGCACAAAATCAATTTTGAAAAGCCTTCACAGAAGAGTTTGATGAACTAATTCCTGGCCTTATCTCTCCAGCACCTCAATTACTCCTGAGTTTGAACCAAAAATCTTCCATGTGTATACAAAGAGAAGGGATGAAATACCCACATACCCAATTTGCATCCCGATTTAGATTTAAGAACTCCCTGCCAAGCACAAGAAATCGTTTTCCACTTCAAATCTGCACTCTCAAAAAGTGCAATCTGAAAGGGGTAAACTTAATCAGTGCAGCAGTGTTGAAAATGAAAGCTTCCTCAGGAGAGCCAAATCAGGCTCAAGGGCGCATTGTACTTTTTTTATACCTAGTCATTGGCACAGATGGGTGCCATCTTAGTGAGTTTTGGCACTACCTACTTATCAGTGAGCATGAGAGCTGAAAAGCAGCAAGATACTAGTGAGGCAGGGACTATGATAGTGTTGCAATCTTCTTGTGGGATATCTCATTCCACATTTCCATGGAATAGAAAATGGTATCCAGTGCAGTTTCCATTGGCTTTCTTTGTGTCTTGTCTGTTGAAAAATGTTCAAGATCCTCTCAAAATGTGATTAATTTTAGCTGAAATTTAACAGTTTACCAAGATCCTGTATCATGCCCCCCATGGAGTTTGAATGGTTTGACAAAGCAACCAGTTCCTTCAATTTTCCCTGCATTTCCTCATCACCCTTGCATAGTTGATGCTCCTTTTCCAGTGCAGCTTTTAGGCTGTCCCATTCCCACACATCTCTAGACAGCACCTATTTACAGTCTCTTGCTATCCATGCCAATTGCTGCCCAAGCAACACCCTGTTCCCATGAGAATAGAGCTCTACTGTCTGAATTTAATGAGTATGAATTCCTACCTCCAAGGAAGACCCAGTTGCTGATCACCTTTACTCATAACATAGAAGCAAATAGATCACCCTCTAAAGAACCAACCAACCAACCAACAGCTTCAGAACAAGTAAACAAGGTTTGGTACCTTAAAAAGTTTCTCTCAATTGGTCTTCACACTTGAACCTCTTGATCACCAGTACAATCTGAGTTTTAATAGTTGAATGATCTGTTGAACTTCAACTCCTAGGTAAAACAATGGCCCAAATCAGAGCACCATGAAATTTCACCTTGGCATTCCAGACACTTCTTTCTAAATCCTCTGAGTTAAAGATTTTTCATCACACGGGTCATCCAAATCAGCTTGGGTAGATGCACTATGTGAATGAATGTATCTCAATATCATAAGAAACTAGATCAGTTGGGGCTATTTATAAGATGGACTCATGCCAATCACAAATAGTCCCTGCTTGGACAATGACCATTGGCAAAGTGATGGAAGTGATTGGCATCCCTCATGATGATTTTTCTCCCAACTATCTTTGCAATGAGCTTCATGGCTGTGTGGCAATCCCCAAATACCCTCAGATTTTTGAAAATGCAGAGGGGAGTACCTGACGGTGTGCTTATGAGTCCAAATGCAATGGCTTGATTCTCACTGCCATGACTTAAACAATAGACCATTTCTTCTTTGTCAACATCATGCAGAACAAATTTTGTGTCCAGTACATACCCCACATCCTTGATTTGCCTAAACAATCTCTTCAGTTCTGCATGGATGTCATTACACTGAGGATGGTGTTGAACATATCTACTACAAATGAATGCACCTCATTATTCACTTCAATGCAGGTGCAACCTGGCTGTTCATTCACACCCATTCACTTCTCTTTCCTTGAACAGCTGCACTGAGATCCCACTTGCCAGCACCAGCATAGATGTTTGATAGCAACACATGAGCCCAGCATGTCCTCCAGGGTCCACTTCCAGAACTCATTTTGCAATGCACTCCCCCAGCTCCGTATCACCATGAATTCTGGAAGCACCAAGTAACACCATCCACACACCAGCATTTAGCTCACAGGACATTGTATTGATCAAATCCTCTGCCCTTTGTAGATGGCTGGCATGGCCAAGAAGATCAACCATGCAGGTGGAGTGCTGCACTGTTGCAGACACACCATAAACTGAAGCCATGGATTGAAAGTAGAGCAGGCCTTCATCCACCAGGCCTGCATGGCTAGAGGCTGAGAGAAGAAAAACAAAAGTGACAGCATCTACTGCTATACATTCTTCACAAATCCATTGAAAATGTCCATGTGTTTCTGCACCATGCCCATGCATGGCAAAGCCTTGAAGCATAGCAGTCCAAGAAACCACATTGTGAGTTGGCATGCTGTCAAACACCCTCCACGCATCCTCTATACTTCCCACATTCGGCATACATGTCAACAATGCTCATAAAGACATCAGACTCATAACCACTTCGAACGATTTGTTCATAAACATACCTGCCCTCTTCAAAGGCCACTACACTGGCACAAGCATTGAGGGCACCCATGAAAGTGACAGGGTTTGGCTCCACCCCTTCCTGTTGCATTTGTTAAAATAGTTCCAATGCCTTCTGCCCTAGTCCACATTTCACATCCAAGAATAATGGCAGTCCAAGAGACCACATTCTGTATAGGCATTTTGTTGAACACCCTCCAAGCTCCCACATTTTGCATACATGTCAATGAGGCTGCTGCCCACAAAGACATTATCCTAGCAACGATATTGGTTGACCAATTGTTTAACGTGCCAACATAGCAAAGGAGGAGGAAGAGGAGGAGGAGAAGAAAGCAATGAAAAAAAAGCACAACAATAACACGATGTACCTTCTGCAAGAGTGCACCCAAGGCTTTCAAGTCTTTTGCACATTAGAGTTATTCGTAAAGTCACCCTTTCTTCACCCTGTCTTTGGGCCTTCATTCACCCTCTATTCTCTCTCTCTATCAGCGGTATCCGCCAAGTAAGAAAATTTTAATAAAACTCAATACGAAACGCTGAAACTCATCATTTAATGCACAAGGTTCGAGAGTATTTAGAGTACTGTAGTTGTATAGCAGTGAAAATATATGTAGCAGCAGTAAAGACATCATGAAACTCAGTTTACCTTCAAAATTGATGATTTTCTGAGTTTCACCTCCCCCCCCCCCCCCCCCCCCCCCCCCCCCCCCCCCCCCCCTCCCTCTT
>Ga0116231_10003421_pt1 | contig 33008 bp, 28 predicted proteins | sample S1TSphgellanicum_2_FD_89695 | JGI IMG/M metagenome (GOLD analysis project Ga0116231, IMG submission 89695) | Host-associated microbial communities from peat moss isolated from Minnesota, USA - S1T2_Fd - Sphagnum magellanicum MG | ecosystem: Host-associated > Plants > Peat moss > Unclassified... | reverse complement strand
ATTGATAACAAAATTACACTAATTCAATAAAATGCATTAAAAAATTAAACAAAAAAAATGCCATAAAAGATATTTTTAGAAATATTAAAAAAAAAAAAACTAAAACATGTTGCAAACTTGTGTTCTTAACTAAATAGTTTAAAAAAAATAAAAATTGTTTATACATTCTTAAAACATTTTCCAATACAATGATTAAGCATATCAAAATACAAAACATTCTTGATATCATAAATTTTTAAAAATCTATACAACTTAATAAATGTCCTCACCAAATATTTTTAATGAAAATCCTTATTTAAATGTTTCCTATATATTTTAACAATAAGGCTTGAGGAAAATTTGGTCTTTCAATCTCATAGCTTGAACCATGCTGCAAGCAACATGCCAATAGCTCAAGTAATTGGGATTCACTAGTCCAAGAGTGGGTAATGGGTGCAGTTCTCAACATTGCCTAGTACTTTATATTGCCATTTTATAGTAGGGTTTCATTAAGCTCATCTTTCTCTCGATAATATAACAAAGTTGTTATGTATTTGTGTGATTTGCATTTCAAGTATATTATTATCAATAAACAGGGGAATTCAATTTGGAATGTCTTTGAAAGTACGATGATTATCTACAATGTGACTTCGTACCCATCATCAATAGTTGCCATTGCAAAGTAATTCAATTGATGGAAAAGTATATTGAATCAAACTTGACTCTAATATTTCTTAAGGATTATGGAGACTACATGTGATTAAAAAATATGTGGAGAAATACCCATTGCAGCATATACCATATAACTTCATACCCACATGTTCTACAAGGAAAGAATATGAATTTAACCATACCCATTTGGGAACCCAACTCTTGAACCTTAGTGGACACTGGACACCCATGGGTAAATTTAATTCTCAATTTTCATTCATCCAGAGTTGTTGGATGACACCCATGCATCCATCCCCTTTCAGTAGTATCACACACATGTGGATGAGAGAGATGTTGCACCATAATCTAGGAATCAGAGACTACATATCAAAAACCAAAAATTTCATCAACCTCAAGGTTAGACTAGGCTAGCTGACCCTATTTATTGCACATTGAAGAAACAAGTTCTAAATATTCTCCCCATAGTCTGCCCATAGCCCCATTCATATTTTCTAAAAAAACAAATTGGGTCATACCTGGGCATGTTTTGCCCTCATATCCTCTCATGTTATGAATGTTCCAAAGGGCACATAACATGCCAACATGTTACATACCCCTAGTACCCATAACATGTCCAAAACATGCATAACATGGACCCAAAATGTGTTTTGATGTCACAAGGTAAAAACAAACGGGGTTCGAGGTACAAAATTTCTGGCAGCTCTCTAGTCTTTAAGATGGAATTAATTTAGGATTACAAATTGAAAGTGGTTGTTAGATGAAGAGCTTTAGAAATTCATTCTGAGCATGCTTGACTTTACTTATCTAGTTCATGCAAACTTCTGGTCCTAATGTCAGCCTCGAATGGTGGCTGATCCATTTTGGATACAAGTTGCAAATTATGTGGTAACAAAGATTTTTCAACTCTGCATCACAAATTTGATTCCAAAGTCAAGGATTGGATTGTAGTGTAAAGAAGAGATCATGATGCAATTGTATGGTGAAACAGCAAGTTTGCTGGTCATGAACCTGCCTGATCATTTGGGACCCAGGTACCTCAAATTACTAGTGCAATCATGACACCAATGTGAAGCCCAAGCTCTTCAATATCCTTCATGTTTTCCAGCAGGTCCAAAGCTCCTCAGGGAGTGTTGTACTTAGTGTTGGACAAAAAGTGCCAATGGCTTAGTAAATCATTGAGAAAGGACCTTGACCTACATAAATACTAGAGGCAACTTGTACATATGGCAAAATTTTTTGCTTGTTTCTCTGAGTTCATGAGTCATCATCATACGTGATTCTTATGAGAAATGTACTTGCAGGGCAATGCCAATGTCAACTCAAGGGTTGCCTTCCTAGACATGTGGATGCCCTGATTGCTTTTAGGGGAGTGCTGTCCTTTTGTTTTGCTTTACACCAGCCACAATCGCCACCATAGCCTCTTCTCTCTCTCTTTTTTTTTGGAAGGTCTGTTTGAATTCCTTTTCCACATTGTAAAGCAACAGATACATCTGCGGTCTGCAAATGCACAGCTCGCCATTGGATCTGAAATTGCAACTTCAACTAATCATCAACTGGGTTGATGAAATTTTTTACAACTTGCTGAACAGAAAAAAACTATGCCCCCAGGATTACAAGTATATATCACTTGCAATTGGTGATGCCCATGGGTATGTGATAGAGTGAAGAAGGTATGATATTGGCTTCAACTCTTCATATTTCAGACCATCTTCATCTCGATGGTCCATCACATGTTCTGCACAGGATATTCATAATCATGTGTCTGTTTAGGGTTTATCTCTTTTGTGCTGATTTGCGTTGTCCTCCTCTCCAAAATTGCATACTCATACAGATGGACTTTTATATATTTAGTAGGCCGAGGAGGAGGCAGCACTCAGGAACAAGACATGAAACACTCGCAACAGGTTTGTGCTAATCCTTAGCATGATCACAGTACTCTTACAGATTCTTTCCTTTCTCCTTTAGCAAACATTTTCTACAAAGTTGGAGATACTTGTTTCAGTGCAAATTGTGTGTTGGGTCTATGATTTAGGGTTAGGATTTAGGGAATTTTCCTTGTGCAAGTTCACTCATGAAATGCTATTCTAGTAGTATGTATCACCCAATCTTTGCTTTGCTTGATGTGCAAACAAAAAGAAATGTTCAATTGAACAATGGGGATAACGCCTATTCTTTAGATGTGCAATTTCATGAACTCTTTTGGGTGGTGTAATTTCAAGTTAAATCAATTGATGAGTTGCAAGATTGTTGGCATCTATGTGTAGAACAAAGCCTACAGGTGAGGGCATTACTGAATCTTGCCTTGTGCAAGCGCAAGTTCTGTAATGCTCTTGCCTGCTGGGCTTTATGTGATGTAAAATTCAATGCAACCTTCAAAAAGTGGGACTTTCTGTTTTTCATAAAGTCTGCTGTGAAAATAGAACAGTTGCTCATCACAGAGGAATAATTGCGCACTATTCTGTGCCCTCCACTTACACTACAAAAATTCTCGGAGGCTTATATGGGTTATGTTATTTCTTTCATTTTTTAAGAGGGCTTAGATGATGATGATGCAAATTTGCTTTCAAATGTTGCATGCATCTGGTTAGATCTGAGCCTTTCACCAAAAAGGTTCATGGAGAATCCTTCTTGTCAATTCATAAAGCATTGAGTTCAATGTGTTCAATGCTGAACTTGCTGCAAAATGAAGTTATGATGGGCTTTAAACAAAATTTCCATCTTCCTTTGTGCAAGAAAGGATATCGATATCTTTGTGATGTGAAGTAGACATACTTTGTCACCTCAGGTAGAACTATGGTATTTTACCTTCCTCTGAGGCAGGATTGGCACTTTGAGATTGAATGGTTTGTTTTCAAATATAAGAATGCTGAAAACAATCATATAGCCAAGATATATTCATAAATGAATTCTCCAGTTCTTGAGAAACACTAACAACATGCCGATCTAAGTTGAGAATGCATGGGAAAGATCTTGCACATCCAATAGAAAGCTCAAAGCCCGTTAGACATCAAGAATTTGTCATGGTCATTTTAGACATGAAGAATTTAGCATGGTCATTTTATGGTTTTCACACCATTGAGGTTTGCACAAGTACATTCTAAATCTAACCATTCCTCAAGGAACATACTAATGTTAGTAGGTTTTGGGATTTATGCAAATTCGGGTTTAGGCTATAGAGTCTTCAGACTGGAGGTTTCAACTTTCATTGGAACCTAATTAGGTGATTGATCTCCTTTCAAAATTGAATTAAAACAAAACGAAAGGTGTTACTTTATTTTAAACCCTAAACCCACATTAGCAAAACACACATTCAAAGTTGAAATGATCTTGTAATAAGGACTATCATAGTATTCTCAACATATCTTAACTATGCCATACAATTAAAAACCACTACAATATTCTGTCATGTTGTCGCATAAATTTATCTGTTGAGTACGTCATATGAATAAAAATTTCTACAATATTTTTTCATGTTGACCTGTAAATTATCATAAATTGACATACATGTATGTAAAAGGGGAATGAGTTTCAGTGCAAACATCACATGACATTGATCTCCTTAGTATAGTTTAATCTAAGTAGGCTTGATTTTATGATATTATATATATTTATTGTTTCATTTATCAAATATTTTGGTTTCCTCTCCAAAAGCAACTACTAGGTTAGATAATTTCAATAATACATTTTTGGGTAGAGTAACATTTGTTGTGTCTAGTCTTAAGTTGTTCTTACTTCAATTACAAGATTAAGGTGTTTTTTTCTGTTAATGAGTATGGAGACTTGCAATAAATCCCATACACTATTTTACTTTCAATTATTTTTACAAATTTACTTCAAATGAACCAATGAACCAATGAAACCTGACAAAAGTCATCCATAAATTTACAAATATGCTCAGGCCTTCATAAACTCCACTAGACATAGATTTTTGCATGATTAGTCTAATGAATCATCTCATAGTGTTAGGTGGTGAAAAACATTCCACTTCCTTATTGGAAGAATGTGGCCTATAAGGTCAAGATCCATTCAATCTCAATTAGTTGACAACTAAGTGTACCCCTTTGTTTGTAGGTGAATGGCCCACTCTACTAAGTTGACTAACCAAATGTCTCCTTTCTATTAAATCAAAATTTCATGATCATATATATATATATAATAAAATCATTTTAGTTTTCTAAATATAGATTTCAAACTTCAATTTCCCAATTTGCTTATCAAATTATGAGGTGGGTATTTGTACGTTGGGTTTCTACTTTGCAATACTAAGCTCTTGAAATCAACCAATATTCACAAAATAATATGTGACAATTTGTTTTAGTAGAAATCATGTCATGACAATTTGTGTTTACTTATCACGATGTTATGAATTCTTCTTGAATATGTCAATGAATTTAATTTTAGAAAAAAAATAGTCACAACAATTTTTATGTTAATGTTTATTCATCATGTTTCAACAATTTGTGAAATTATCTCATTAAATTTGTGATGACAGTTTTTTTTTTGTGTTTACCTTTATTCATCATGTTTTGGCAATATATGAAATTCTATAATCAAAATTTTCATGATTTGTTTTTGATATTCATCTTGTAAGAAATTTTTATATTAAATTGTATTGTTTGATATTTATATTGCATGACAATTTTGTGTTGGGAGGACAAAAACATTCAATTTCACTTGATGATATGAAAAGGCAAGTAATTTCAGGTTTCAAGATGATATCGTCTTTTAAGAATGTCATCCCAAAGGAGGACTTATGGAAATCTAAAGTTGCTTCCCTGAAACCAACTATGATGTACATTTGCTATTCAAATTTTGTGGAGTGGGTGTCCATATTTTGCTTTGTTTTGTATCTTGGTTTGTTGGCAAACTTCCATTTATTTAATTATTTAAAATTTATTTATTTATTTTCTGTGTTGAATGGGCATTGAGACCCAAATTTAGTGGTCCCATAATGTGGTTATTTTTCCAAAACCCACAATTACCTATTAGCCAGGGTATTGCTTTTTAAAAATAATCACTGGGCAGGTTATGTTTTGAATTTTTTTTTGACACCACACGTATTATCAATATCAATTTTTTTGCATGCCAGAAGGCTATCGAATAACCAGTTGAGAACTGCCAATTGTACACTGATGATAGGGTTTAAAAAAAAATACAATTAAAATTATTTCTGTTTTATTTATTTATTGTATTAATTAAAAAAATTGATAACCTACTTGGATGATAATCAGGTCATTCAGGTAGGTTATTAGATTTTGAAAAATTCAATACCAAGTGGTTATCAATTTAACCAGGTATACCAAAAATCAATACCCAGCTTGATAACAGGTCAAAACTCAATTACAGGCCAACACTGGAATCTACCTTGGTTCAGCCCTACTGTCTATACAGGTTAATTCAAGTATTGAGAACCGTGGGTATGAAAGCATTGGGGAAAAATAAACAGATAATTCTTAAAATTTCGCAACAGCCAAAAAGCATTTTTATAATAAGTGCCCTCCACTGGATGCTAGACCAGTGGCAAGCACTCTGGTTCTCAGAAGTGCAGGTCTTGAGGTCGAATCCGGGAAAGGGCCCAAGCGTGTCTGCACAGACAGAACCAGTTTTTGGGAGAAAGAAATCCATCGCAGTTCTTCCGTTTTATTTTCCTTAAAAAAAGGTTTCAGTTTTGAGTAGAGCGCCATCGATTTTTTCGGCAGAAATCTAATCACAGTTCTTCATTTTTCTGAAAGAGTTTTTTCAGTTTGAGCAGAGAGCCGTGGATTTTTTCGGCAGAAGAAATCCAGCGCTGTTTCTTCTTCTTCCTCTTTTTTTTGTTATTTTGCTAGAAGAGTTTCTGAGTGTTGTGCAGAGATCTGCCTCCATTGATTTTTGTTTTTGGCAGAAATCCACAGCAGTTTCTTTTTTTTTGGAACGAGATTCATTCTGTGCAGAGACCTAGTCATCGAGTTTTTGCAGAAATCTATCGCGGGTTTTTTCATTTTCTGATAAAAGGTTCAGTATGCGCAGAGACCCATCCTTTTCTTTTGCAGAAATGCATCGCTGTTTCTTCATTCTCTGAAGCAGGTTCTGTGAGTGCAGAGACCTTCCCAAAGTTCTTCATTTTTCTGAAGAGGTTTTGTGCAGAACATAGCACAGAGAGAGAGAGAGAGAGAGAGAGAGCTCAGAATATGCAAATGATTAGTGGGAGGTGACAGCGAGATCCGGGGACGACATGGCACTGGCGAGGGACAAGAGGAAGCTGCTTTTCACATTGGGGGCATTGCTCACAGTCATAGCGATCTGCCAGCTGATCAGCTATGGTCAAGTCCTCTCTGTGTCCTTCACGAATTCTGAAGCGCCAGGCCGGCGCTTCATGATCAAGCAGCGCTTGCAGAGGAAATCGTCAGAAGGCCGAGGCTGCGTCACCCACACTTGCGTGTTCTTCGACGTCACCTTCGATGCGGTGCCCGGCGGCCGCATCATTTTCCTTCTCTATGACCAAAAGGTACCCATCTACACTCCCTCTTCGTTTGTGCTTGTGTGTGTGTGTGTGTGTGTGTTTTCCTTGTTTGTTTTGTGGGATTTTTTGGGGTTGGTGCTTAGATTGGGTTGGAGATTCTGTCTGTTCTATTTATTTTTTCCTTTTTTTTCTGCTTCTTTGTTTTTCCTTTCACAAAATCAGATCTGGTGGGCTTCATATTACCTCTTCCCTTGGATTCAAAGCATACTACATTTTCCCCCTTTTTTGCCTTGGATTCAAATCACACCACGGGCTAGTGATCAGAGATGAAAGTTTACAACAGGTGTTCCTTTTAGTGCCAGTTGAAAATGATAAAAGAGTGCAGATGAGGTTTAGAGACCACAAGGTTCAATGAGTTGTAATTGGACTTAAGGCACTGGATCAGTAATGGTGCAGTTAGCCTGCTACTAGGACTGGAATATGGATGAGGACCACAAGGTTTCTGAACTTCTGCTACAATGGAAATATTGTTAGAGCTGTTCTCAGTTGAGGAATATGTGAGTACCCAGCTATGAGGGTCTTCTTGTTTTACCTAGTTTATGAAACCTTAGTAACAAGTGATGCATATGCAAAATATACATAAACCCTTATTTGATTAACTCTTGGTAGCAAAAGAAATTGGTAATGCTTTTAACAAAGTTTTAATCTACTTGAAAATCTATCTAGATTGAGAGAGTCCATAAAATGTATGTATCTAGATTGAGCTACAAAACTCAGTTTGTTTGGCATTCAGAATGAGGTGAAATCTCTTTGAAGTGAATTTTTTTTCTTGTTTTCTAAGAATGATGGCTGGGGAAAAGATGCATTCAACTCCTTTGTTAAACAAGGATGTACTTGGATGTCCACAAAGGGACAGTACATTTACAGGGTAGGGCATTTGAGGGTGGTGCATATGATGATAGAGTTGTGCTCGGTTTCATATGAGTAGTCTCAGCCTGGTGCCACTTTCCCCTTCTATACACACACCCATTGTGATCTTGACAAACTTTGTTATGATGTGGGGTCCTTGTAAGAAACAGTAGAGAACTGTAGTCCTCTCTTATATGTCTTAGACTTTGATGCTCGCTTGTATAGGGACAAGTTAAAATGAAGCAAAGCTTACCCTCACAATCTTTGTTGCAGCTTGAATAAGACAACTAGTGACTTTTTTCTGATTATCTATATCTCTTGAGTGCTAGCCAACATCAGCAGCAAGTCTTCTTGTTGCATCCAGAAATGCAACAAAAACTTAAGACACATATTTTGTATATTTCAGTTTTTGCCTGAATTCTGTTGTGATGGCCTGATGCTGTGTGACCGATGCCCACATTGTTATGACTGTATTCTCTTGTCAAAGTATTGTTGTGGGGATTTCTTTGCAATCTTATAGACTTGCTTAGGTACTTTTGTTTCAGAGCTTAGATGTGCTGTACGATATTGTGGTAGCTAAGCAGATGTCTTGTTTAAAGTCCAGTTTGGGAATTGCTTAATTTGCAGAGTGTTGCCAGGAGAAACTAAAGTAGACTGAATGAAAGATTCTGGCTCTTAATGCTCACAATTGTGGCAGTTTAGTCAGCAATGTTCACATCAGAAACATGAATGAAGTGGGCATTAAGTTTTCATGGAGGTCACTGAAACACATGAGTTTTTTTTCTTTTTTTGGCAGACACCCAAGACGGTAGAGAATTTTAGGTCATTGGCGACAGGGGAGAGAGGGAAGTCCAAAAAGGGAACTGTGCTGCACTACAAGGGCACTTCATTCCATCGCATTGTCCAGAACATGCTGATTCAAGGAGGCGACATTCTAAGTATGTACCTCACGTACAGGGATTTTTTAAGAAAAAAATTGCTGTTGTTTCTGGGGTTGTCTGAAAGTGTTAAAAGTAAGGCTTATTCCACACTGTGTAGTCATGCTCTCTTTCTGTGTAAATTTTTTATTGCTATTCTCTTGATAAACTGTGTGTACTGTTGTTTTGTCTTTCAGGGGGTAAAGGGAAGGAAGGGGAGGTTGAGTCCATCTATGGAGGTGCATTTGCACATGAGAGACGCAATGACACTTTTGACCAGGTGCTAATTCCCCTGTTTCTACCATGCATGCCTGCTCATTGAGCACATGACAATTGAATACTCTGTGCTCCTTTCAATTCTCAGCCCTGTCAAATAATGATGTTGAGTAGTGGTTTCTTTTCTTCCAATTTTATTGCAATTGGTTGTGCAAATTTGTGTTAAGCATCAGGCTTGTTTTGTGCTTGATGATTCTTGTGTCTTTTTAACTAACTGTTGGGTTTTTGGAAACAGTGTAATTGAACTGACTCTTTTGAACTGTTGTAAAACTAAAATGCAGAGAGGGCTGGTGGCTATGGCAAGTATGGGGCCTGATCAAAATGGCTCGGAATTCTTCATCACTGTAGATACTTTGGCGGAGTTGAATGGGCAATACGTGGTGTTTGGTGAGGTGATTGAGGGCATGTCTATTGTTGACCGCATCAATGGTCTTGCATTGAATGAAGATGAATCTCCATCCATCGCTGTTGTCATTGCTGAATGTGGACAACTATGACCAAATGTTTTTTAAACAGAGACCGACTGCAAATTCAATGAGACCAAATTTGGTTTCATTTCAGTTCCTTTTGTGTCTATCTTCCCCTCATCACTCTCCCTGCATGTTCAGTTGCTTCCTGGTACTCACAAGAACCAATTAAAGAGTGAGTGTAGTGGAAAGATGGTTGGTTTTCAGCAGAGACAAGTTCCATCATTGAGACAGAATTGGTTCACAAAATCATGTCACGGATAACACCTATTTCTCTAGGTGGTTAACGAATCTGTACCTAGGGTGAATGATTGACTTAGGTGGATCATTTGAAACTCAGGAGAGCTGATGTAGAGTTTTAGTTGAGCTTGCTGCACAGAGGTGATGATTCCACCAAGAGAACAAAGTGACAAGCTGTGTTCAAAGCTACCCCAATTTGCAGGATGTTGTGCAAGGGCCCAATATTCATGATGAATATACTGTTTGCTGCCTGCCCTGCAGAAAACTGTCCCTGTACCACATAAGAACACAATTTAGTAGACAGAACTGGACACAGGATGATGCTGCACTAGGATCAAGCAGTTCATTTACAAGCAACATCCAATCACTGTTTCCACCATCTTGTACTTGCTTTTCTCCAATTTTGTAACAGTTTGGTCCTAGACCTCTTACTCTCAAGCTTGCCTTATCTTGACTGCAAATTTCTTTCTTGCAAAAAAAGGTATAAAAAGGGTATTTTTCCATGTGGGAATCCAGATCTTGGGATCCTCTATTGGTTTTGTTATATTGAGTTTCTTGAATGAATAACACTGTTGAAAGCAGGTAGTTAATTGGTGTTGTGACAGTATGCTTACCTTGTAGGTCACAAATCTTCCTCCTGGTCTTTGCAACATGGTATGTGAAAATTGGCTCCTTAGTTGTAGTTCTGTCAAGGTGATGACAGAAAGGAATACGGAGAACTAACAAGCGGATCTGTTTCTGACAAACAGCTACACATTATGCGTTGTTTTCACTAATGATTCTCCTCCCCATTCTGGATTGAAGTTCAAACTTCTGAGCTCTCTCATGATTCTAGAAAACTGCAAAAACAGCATCAAGATCCTTGATGCAGAGTAGCTTGGTTGAGCAGGTGGAAGCTGTTCTGGGCACTACTAAGCCCCAAGGGCTGCATCTCATACTCATCCATTGATATACCAAGTGAACAGGCTGAAAGAGTTTTTGGCAACAAAGGCAGTCATTGGGATCTCATTTTACTGCTGATGAATTTGAGCAATGGTGAGTTCAATATCCTATGGCACTGTGATGGAATGTGCCCCATGATCATGATCAGCTGGAAGCAGCCTTGAAGTCACCAAACAGTGCATTATCTCATCTGATTAGCAATTGTTTGGCTGCTGACGAAGGTACTACTAGAATTTGTGATGCATGTGAATTCAATCTTCTCAGATTCACATAATTGGCAGTGAGCAAGTGCTTTCCTTCTGTATGAGTGCTCACCACTAACTTGAATGTGAGAAGACTTGTGAAAAAAATCCATGTGTGTCACCTTTATCGTCATCCCAAAACAAAAGCTTCTCTGTAAAAGTCTGGAAAATGCCAAAGGACTATCATCACCAGAGCTGCCTTCTAGCTTGTCTGGAGCCTATTTAAATGCAAGGTGAAGACCTTAGACTAAGGGTAGCACCAAGACTGGGGTATCTGTTCAAGGTCCGATTGTTCCTCATGCACCACTGAAAATATGTACATCAAAATGCAAAATGTTCTCAACAAAAAAAGTTGTTCAGGAAGTCCTGTAAATCTGTTCAGAGCAGTGACATCAATGAAGAACAAGTTGGGAGGAGGCAAACCTTGTAACGCTGGTCTTTGGCAGCTGTCTGTTGGGTATCAAGGCGCTCAATATTTTTTGTCTCTGTCATCAGTTCAAGGATTTCATTGGCCCTCACCAGAATCTCCGGTGCAACACCTGCAGTTTCAGGCTGAAATGTCAACAGTGTCACTACTCCTCTGTCAGATTTTTGCTCACTTTCACTTTGTCTCCTCTTCTTTGTTTGTTTGTGTGTGCATAGCAAAGCATTTGAGCTGTTTCCCTAATGACATGGCACTGCAATCAGGTTTGATACCATATATCTGATTGAAGATTGGCATTTACTGTACCTGCAAGCTCAGCACAGTGTACACCTGCCAGGCAAAAAAGAAAGCAAGGTTAGGCATTGCAATTTCAAATAGAAAAGTTCACTTATTAGTCCAGGTCCCTAAAGAGAAACAAACGTTTGAGAAATTCACAGATGCAAACAAATTTGCATCCATTGCGAATCAAAGAATCTGACCCAAGTCAGCATTCCTCACTTGGCAGACACTTCTATGTTCAATTGAATATCTTGTAGTTCGTTGGCTCTCAAGATCAGAAGGTCGCAGGCAGCGTCTGTCTCTGACAAACAGCTCAAATGGCTAATGGATTGTACTCTGGTATTGTCACGGTGCTTACCATAACTGGGTACAGCATGGCCAAGGACAAGCCTGCATGTGGACACAGGTGATGGTTATTATCATTAGTTGCACTTTAGTAAGTGCCTTCCATATGGGAGGATGGAAGGGGGTGCAGGATGTAGATAGGAGGAAACTTGAACAGGAATAGATATTCTAAGTTTGTTTGACTTCATCTTCCAGGCATACCTGTACAGAAAGACAATGTCATCTATACTCCCAGAACTTTGTTGACCATTATCTGGCTCCAGGATGCTCATGGTATAGAAAGCCAAGTTCTCTGACTGCAGAATTGAAGCTGATGAGAGACACACTCTTACTGCATGCATGTAAAACAGGTAAATCTAATTGTGTAGCACAATAGATCAGTCTAATGTTTGGCAATGGTTGTTATTACCTGCAAAATTCCCTGCTGTGAACATGAAAGCATGAGTAGAATAAGAATTGCTGGTATCACCAATATGATATTAGTACTGATTCAGTATAATCTCTAGGGGTCAGCACAAAAGGATACTTCAGGATACCTTTGGTAGAAATTTTGGATTGAAGACGTCACTGAAATGAGTACATGCCAAGACCTGAAAAGCAATCAATCAATTCAAGTTCTCAAGCTTGCAAAGAAATCAAACCATGGACATCCTCAGGTTTCCTTGTAGTCTAATTCAATACTATGCATGCACCTGGGCCTGTTACCTGGTGAAAGTTTTAATAAAAGGAATTGGAGTACTTCCCCCAAGAAATTTGCAGGTGATCCTAATCCTTGGACAGCTGATTCCAGGAGAAAGATGAGTGAAGAAAAGAAGCCAGTCTAACCTTTGGTGGCAGTTCCCAATCAGCAAATTGCTTCAATGTGCTACATAAAAGTCCTACACCATCTGTCAGGCCACAACTTGTAAGTGTCAAACTCTTATTATCTCTCCATCACAAATATCCTCTTCATCTCAATGAATATTCTAGGGATTGTGTTCTTAACCTGTGGTCAAGGTGCCTTTGCCAAACTCGTCAATTAGACACAAGGATTTTGAAGTTGCATGCCTGACAGAGACAAGTTACGGGTCAAGAGGAGATCAATTGATTATGGAGAATGTATGTTTCAAACTTCTGAACCACTGATTGATTGAATCTTCTCGGAAAAAAGCTGAAATGAAACACTATGGATTTGATGTTCAACAAGTACAGAAGTGATAATGAATGCTCACTCAACAAGGCACATAGGCAATATTCATTTACAGAAATCAAGCTTTGAAATCTAGAGGTCATCTGAGGTCTGTAAATACAGAATCCAACGAGCTTACTTTCTATTATTGCACACATCCATACATCAATTGCACACATGAGATGAAGAGCATCTTGCCAGAAAGTCAACTTCATGGAGTGGGCTAAAGGTACCTCAGCATAATTGCTATCTGGTGGAGATCGATCATGAAGGATGACTGTGAAACTGCCATGGTTTCTTTGCTGGCAATTCTGGTAAAGATTCTGTGATGGTGGAGCAACTGGAATTTAGTACTATCACTGAATGTCAGATCTGTTGATTAATATGCAAACTGTCGTGATAAAGGTCACGATTTTTATATTAAGTGTCTCTGTGTAATACAGGCCTTCAATCTCAAAGCTAAGTCTGTACAACAAGAGGAAGAACCAATATTAAGCCAAGTAGGCTGTACCAAATGAAGGGCAGAAATGGTATTTGTACCTGTCTGTGAGGCCAACTATTGCTTTCTCAGCTGGCACAAAGCTCCCAATGTGAGCTAGAAAAACAATAAGAGCAACCTGGATGCAAGTGGTTCCCAAAGGAAAATTGGGTATTTCTTCTCCAGTGCCGGCCAATTTCCCAAAACCACAAATCTTTACACACCTTTTAAGCAACTAGAGTCTAGAGATGTGCCCTCTTCTGGAAACATTATCTTAAACCAAAAACATTGTGCTGTATTGGACAGATAGACTACTACAAAAGGCATCTAAAGCAAATAGCAGAACTTGGGCATGTACTGAAGCTGACCTGCTTCAAGTATATGCTCTTGCCTGAGTAATTTGGACCAGATACTACACAGACACGGCCTGCACAAGTCCAAAAGATGTGTCTTCCTCTCCAAAACATAAGAATTTTAAAGAGATCACATCACATGAAACTTTATCAGGGTACATTCATATTAGCTTGGATAACAACACCTAACACCCTTGATACTTCCATACCTTTCTGGGTGATGTGTGCATCATTTGGAACAAATGTGTTCACTGTACACTCCTGTAGAGGATGCCTACAGTTTCCAGTACTATGAAGTGCACTATTAGGCCTTCAACCAGAGCAGAGACAAATGAATAACTCCAACCAGAGAACAAAGAACATAGTTCAAGAATTCAACAAGCTCTTTTGGGCTCATTTTGAAAAAATCATTCCCATACTCTTTTTGAGACAAGTATAAGCACCCCTTGGTGCTGGGGAAAATAAGAAAAGGTTTGATATGTTCAGTGAGCAAAGAAAAGGTCATGTGCTGTTGATACAATTACCTTCCATTTGAGATAACCAGGATGTTATCCTCTGTCAATACTGGCCGCACATACTTTTGTTCATGAGCCACGATACTCAAAGCAGTCAAGCTTCATGGTTTCAGTCACAAACACAGTGTTAATCCATTAATTGAGGTCATTCCAAGCAGATGGTGCACCTAGGTTGGCTTCAAGAAATGTCTTGAATTAGCATAGACAGGAACTTCCATGTGTCTGGTTACCATACTGTAAAATACCAGACCACAGTCATTATCATTTGCTTGTGAGTGGGTGTTTCTGTCACCATTGACGTTTATTGGTGTGTTAGATGGCAATTTGAGTCAGTACCAGTCGACCTCTGCAGCCACATTGGCTGCTTGTCTCAATGTGGAGGAGAATTCCCCCAGTCTCTTCTCCAGTTCCCGCAAAACTGCCTGCTCCATATCTGCAGGATGAATCATGTCACCTAGTTTGGTAAAAAAAGTTCAGGTTTGCATCATTATCAGGGAGGAGATCAATATCCAGTAGCACGTTCTCCATATAACTTAATCACAGATGCCTGAGCCCTTACTTGTGTGTCTCATTTGACCTTTTCCCACCACCTCCTAACATCTAATTGGAAGGTCCTATGACACTTCTGGCCTTCATCTCTTGTAGTTTGTCCACATCTCTGCTCAGACTTGATTTTTCTTTTCCCTTTATGCTCTCCACATTGATGTCCTAATGTAGATGGATATCAATGCACTGCCCGTTCTCCTCCTTGTGTGTATATCACCAGATTGCTGAACATGTCAGATTCATGCAGTTCTCTCACATCTCGTTCATTGCACTACAGTTGGGAGGATGCAGTTAATGGAAAAGATGACCGACCTAAAATTTTGTGAAAGATATCACCAATCATGTCATCAAGTTCTCTGGTCTTCGAGGTGCGATAAAAAAAGCCTTCCTCACATCCTCCTTCAAACTGTGAAATGGAAATGATGATGTATTCATATTTTCCTAAACACCATGCTGAGAAGTCATTCTTATACATTGAAGAAATTAGCATGCTTGTATGAGTCACAAGATTGATGCAACTTCAAATGCATACAAAAACCAAATTGGTCATGAGCGGCAGGATTGTCAGGAGAAAGAAGTGGGTTCATCTTTGTGGAGTGTTAACAGTGACAGGTAACATACTGCTAACTGGAAGTCTGGTAAGCATTCCAAGACATCTTCATGAAGTCTAACACCAAATCGCAGAAGATATCCTGCAATGATAACAGAACTATCTGTGTCAAAGAAAGCAAAGATAAATGCAAGTTATTTGAAAGTTGTGGCAGCATATTGATCTAGGCTTATAACGACCATTTGTTATAAAGATGTTTCTTCATCACTATCAGCACTAACATACAGTCAGGGTAGTGTCAGGAGACCAATTTTGTGATCACAATTCAAGAGAGTGATCAAAATTGTCCTGTGATCAGAATCACTAACCAACTTGAGGCATGTAGATCATTGCGCCTCGCCCAGACTTTGCCATGTCCTGTGGTAGTCGATTCAGCTCTAAAGTTGCAATCTGTCCACAAATAAAAATCAGTTTGATAGGACAAAGGAGTTTTGTAGTAATCCACCTCAAACCTTCTTACATGACATCTTTAATTGAACAGAGAGTCCAAGATGAATTGGATTATACTTGTGTGCTTTGATGGTTGTTTGTGTTACTGACAGGTTCCTGCCATGATCCCATGGCAAAATTTTCCACCTCCCATGGTGTGATCATAATCTCTTCTCTGACTCACTCACTCAAGAAAGATTTGGTATACCTTGTCCAGGAAGTCTGGCAGGCCCTCATGGAGATTTTTGAGCTCATCAAGCTAGGCCCCACCACACCAACATCAATTGGAACATCCTCTGATCAATTTCCTTGGGATAATGCAACACACCTACTTAAGTAGAAAGTCCTGTTTTCCTCCTACCTCATCACAAATCCCATGTACAATTCTTGGGGCAGTATGCTCGCCAGATGTTTTATCAAAGTCAATAACCCCTGTAACCTGCACATAAAACAAACATAAATCTAAGTCTGCATCACAAGGGTTCCAGCTCTTTGAATTCTTTTCCTCCCAAATCCAAACAAAAACACAATGCTCTGGATTTTCAGTGACAAGCAAAGAACTCCTTGGTCATATTCAAAAGAGGAAAACCTGATATCCAGAGAGCACTTATTTATAGGCTTTCTGTTCCAGTTCAAATATTATGGTATCATTAAGTACGCCTTTGCTTACAAGGTTTTTGATGTAGACAAGCTCCTCATTGATGCTAGAGAGAATCTGAAGAGCAGAAATATTAGCAATTTTGTTAACTGGAAGAAGAGTGGCACAGCTCATAGTTCAATATCTCACATTAAGTTTCCACCATCCAAGACACTAATCAATTGATGCCTTCCTGACCTTTCATCTTCTGCTAAGTTACAACAGCAATGCCTGACAGAGTGGTAAATCTTTGAGGAAGCAAGACCCAAAAGTGATATCTAAGTTCCATCATAGGTGGACATAGAAGATGGTGTTTTTACACACCTTTCTCACTATCTGAAGATCTGACAGAGGAAGTTGGCTTTGCTGTCGCTGTGACACTGCAACTTGAAACATGGCGCGTATGTTGATGAGGGCACCAACACTCTGTGCAGCAGAGTCATATGGTTAATGGAAACAATTGTCATTCTGATATGGATGTGAGCCCAAGTGCAGATTGATTTCACCACAATGGTTGGAGTCTTACCTCGCTGAACATCAACCAATCTTTGGTAGTTGTCCTTGAACTTGGAGAGCTGATTTTCTGTGAGCATCAACTGTCCACAGCTTGCAAAGGACTACCAGACATTTGTAATAACAAACTTATTATCATGAACTTCATCAGTAAGTGTGTGGATCCTGAAAAGCTTTAGTGCCAACCCTTATGACTTCTATCACATAAGGGCTGAGCGTCAGCTCGGTTCTCAAGCATATTGATAGTCATGTAAGATTCAATCACTGACATAATGCAGATAGGATCTTGACCTCTATGTCTTCAACATGAGCCAGAGTATACTAAATACCTTCAGTAACTGTGGAATGTCTCTGATGTGCTTTAGTGACTCCTGCAAATCCTTCAAAAACTCTTGGGAACATTGCAGGACTGATATCTGATCCATTTTAAATTCAAGGTTGGAAGATTTGATATCTTTTAACATCATGAGGAGATTGAGAGTAGCATAATCAGGGAGGATACTGTGTCAAGACGATCATTCAGGATGTCAAGGTCCAGTATTGGCCTTAGAAACCACAGCCTGCATACAAAGGTTCTTGTCATTCAAAGTTTTTGTAGAGAAATGGGATAGAAGAGGATTCCATCCAATGGACATCTGATTGGCAGCTCAGAGAGCTAGTGGTTTGGAAGTAGAAGATAACCAAGTGGAATTAAAAACAGTCAAAATATTAGCACTTGGCTAGGCAACAGTTGTGGAATTCAGTGAGGCCATTGACAATCATACCTCAGGAGCTTGCGCCCCATCAGAGTAACACACTGAACAATAGTGAGAGGTAAAATGGACATGTCAGACAATTGGCTCTATTAGTTGAAGGTCATGAAATGGATGACATAACAATAGGCAGAGAGGATAAAAGATAGTAAGGAGATGGTATATGCACATGACAAACAAACATTTGTTATCTACTCAGTGGAGAGAATGATTGTTTACATACCTTGTTGAGCAGTCCAAACACAGAGAACCTGCAGAAACACTTCCTCTAAATTTATATACTTGAATACAAGACTAAGCCTGGGGTGACTCAATTGAGCATGCTCTCAAATCCTAAACCACCCTTGGGGACACCATTCTAAACCATGTGTGTGTCAGAATGCACTTCCATGGGGTTAAACAGGAAGTAAAACCCACCCTTCTTTTTCTTTCCCAATGCCCATTGAGCTGGCATGCTTATCCACCTGGAAGATCTGTAGTGCATCATGGGTTGCAGCATCTATGTTGAGAAAACCATTGCTGTGATCCATTAAGGGCTCTGACACATTGAAGGACTGCTCATGCCAAGAGTTATTTTGTGAACTGTCAAGTCACTCTGTTGAAGGGGTTACATAGTGCTATGGTCTAGAACTGTGCACAAATTCATCCCTTCAAGCACAACTTGTCACCACTTGCACCTGAAGTTTAGTTCCATTTTGGCTGTTTCCAAGAGCTTTACAGAAACAGCAGGTTTTCAGGTAAGGTTCAGATTTCCTGGCTGCTTCACCTTAGAAATACAGAATCTCAAACCATTGACTGTAGCTGAAAATGGCTGCAAAAGCAGTATACCAGACACTACATATTCTGAGCTAAGGTTTTGATTATCATTTGGAAAAAATCAGAGAGTCTCTGGTGAACAACAGCTGCACATGCATATAAGATTGGTGATGGAGGATACAGGGAAAGCTCTGAAATGCTCTCTATTTGCACAGGAGTCATCTTATATTCCTCTACATCACTTGCACCAACAAGCATCTTTTGCTGCAGTACTGCAAGGAGGCCACCAGCAGCACGAACTTGCATTTCACTGTCAAGATTCATGAAAGAGTTTAACTGTATCACAACAGGCACAAGGAACATGTTAAGAAATAGCGAACACTGATTCTGAGCATGAAAAGCTTGGCTGCTTCACAACAGCACGCAGATCATAATTCTTAAAACTTACATGTCTGCAACTTGTTTTTAGAGCTTTCCAATATGAGTATGTGCAACTTCACAAGTTGGAGAGGAAGAAAAGTGACAGGACAAGGTTTTAGAGCTGGGGAGCTTTGAAAGGCACAGAACACAACATGAGCTATGGCTATGGAACTTACAAGATGGAGCCTCTCCTTGTCAGTAAAGTCCTCATCCATCCCTGTGATCCAGAGGTACGCCAATCTGTAAGCACTTGCAAGTAATTAGGTATTATTCCCCACTAAAAGCCAAGATATGTAAAGCATGAAATGCATAGATCTTCCAAAAACTTGATCACCAAACCACTCTACTACCACATCAATGGCAATATGTAAATGTTGCAGTCATAATTGCTTAGAGGGTTCATCATTCCTGATGTTTGACTACAACAGAATTTCAGATCATCAGGAAATCACCAGTTGTGCCTTGTATCTTCAGTGAACAGTGCAACAGTGTCCTCGAGCTATATTGGGCATAATTCAAAGATATAAACACCTAAACCCTCTATTGAGGTTTTCACCTGTGGCGTGCTTGCTGATAAGTGAACACAGAGCTCCTCAGAATTCTCACTTCATGGACTTCTGCATGTTCTACAGCTGCATGATCAAACCCCACTGCAATTCATCTTAGCCTGCAGATTGCAAATGTCATGCTGGTTAGTTATCAAACTAAAAAATTCATTCTGGAGATGACATTCACAGTTTGTTTTGAAGGACTCGATGCATTGACCTCCAAGCTTACCTTTGAGTTTGAGGGCGGCCAAAAAAGTGTCGTCCATTTTTGTGCTTGTGAAGATGACGTCAGGCTTCACCTGATACTTGACTGTTTACGAGAGACACGGTCGGTACCAAATGGTTCAGCAAAATCAAAATCTTAAAAAGCAGATTCAGGACAGCGAGCTCTAGATGAATTCCTTGAACTGGTTTGAGTGAAGTGCTAAGCTGGAGAAAGTTTCGGAAACATGTGTAGTACTTACTAAGCTGCACAGACGGAAATTGTTCACTGCCGTCCTCCCAGGTTTCAAGAACAAACATCTGGCGGGTGTCCACATCGTAATATGCCACTCCAATTCTGCAACATGCGCCGCCGGCAGATCATGGCAAGCATATTAGGTGGAGACTTCATATTTTCCTCACGACATTGAGCAGCTAAATATCAATCAAGAACGAACAAGACTGAGGATCTGTGAGCAACACATAGTAGAAGTCAGGATCCCGGAGAAAGAAAATGTAGCAGAATTTGTTATTGCGAGACCATCCGCGTGCTGTTCGGGCTCCATTACCTGCGACCTTGCAATATGCATGCCATGTATACCTGGATGGCAAGCAAAGTGCTGATAAGCATGAAGTAGATGCGGATCAGCACTTCTTGAAAGAAAGCATAATGAACAAAAGAGATAGATTAGAATCAGGTTTGCTGTGCAACTCGTATCCCACACACATCGAAGAATCTTTCCATCGTTCCTAGGAGGAGGAGTGGAAAAAACTTAGAGTCTAGCCAAGAAGTGCTGTCTGTATCTCAAAGCTTCAATGCCAAAACACGCACGTGTATTATTTCTCTCATCTGTATCAACAACTCCCCTCGGCAGCCAGCCAAATCGGTTATAGTTTCTGTTTATGTTGTTGTTGTTACCTTGGCATCGACATCGACATCCTGCAATTCGTCGTCTTCTTCTGTAGCTTTTACACTTCGCCGCTGTACTCGTGAATTTCTCACCATCGGTCGTCGCCTTTTAACTTCGATGCACTCACTGATCACATGTGGATTTGAACTACTAACTACCTGCAAGAAACATCATATCAGAAGCGCATAAGCAAGGCTGATGTTGAGATCACTCTTCTAAGTTCTAATGACTAACAACAGACAACGTCTAATGGATAATTGCAGGAAGTTGACAGTGGAATGTGACCGCGGAAGTCGGAAGAAGTTTCAACGTACTCTTGCTTGATATCACCCCGCACCTGCACTTCGAGGACGTAGTTCTGTAACGAACTCTCGGAAAGATACTCCGCGCACCTGCACCTGCACCTGGAGGACCTAATTCTGTGAAAGCGCTCGGAAAGATAAGATACTCGCTCGGCTTCCCTCGCATGCAAACAATCGGAAAGGATCTATACCTCAGTAGCGTAAGAAATATGTTCGGGAAATCTGCAAGACTTGTTCCCGCCACGCTTTTGGCTTGCGGTTGGCGGGGGGCGGGGGGGGGGGGAGCCAGGGGGCCCAAAGCAGGACAAGAAAAGCACGATCTGCAAAGGCCTTTGAACCACCCATGCAGCTACTGAACGTTTGCTTTGGCTTCATATCCGACTTCACTCTCTTGTTTGGCCTAATAAAAGGGAAGCAGTCTGCGCACAGTCATCGTCACTTTCCAATTGCTTTTGAGAAAGATGCTGCGAAGTAAAAAGGGTGCAGTTATGTGATATTAATTGGAGCCATGCAAGCCAGGGTAGAATATTTCTAAGCTTTTGCATATTTTTAGTTCAGATGGTTACTACACATGTAGAACAATAGTAGTAGTATATGTGGCTAAGGTTAAAATTTTGAGGTTGCACAAATCTGTTAATTTACAATTTTGATAAATCTGACTACAACATAATAATAAAGATAAAATAGTTCAAAATTGGTGAAACAACCAAGCTATAAAAGAAGCTTGTGTTGAGTATATTATCAAAATTACGCAAACATTCGGTGGTGAAAGGTCCCTTACATTGATAGAGTAGCCTCTATGTTATAGAAGTAAAGTTTTTTAAAACAAAATTGTAACTTGTAAGTGGTCCTTTGGATTCAATTTTGGAGTTGTCGACCATTTGTTCACAAAGGATGTAACTTTGAAAAAGATGACCCAAACTCAGTTTTGAAATAATGAAAAATATAATGGAAATGTGATGATGCAGTATGAATGTGTGTATGAGGGCTGACAAACCTCATTGTCAAATGGAAGCAATCTAGCAATAAGGCATCACAAACATGCTGGCCTACTTACTCTGACGGGGTGGAGAAAGAGTGGAATACAGACACTGCAGGGTGAAGAAAGCAATAGGAAGAGATGGCACACATGCAATGACGGGACAGATGGATGAAATGATGCTTCACGACGTCCTTTACTATATGTAATGTTGTACATCTACCTACTGTGTCCACTCTCCAAACAGCAAAAAAATCAGTTCCAATCTAAAGAGTCTAAACACTTTCACCAAAGAAACTGGTTCACCTAACGTGAAACTGGTTCTAATAAGGTAAAACTTCCAAAAGTTGGATCGAATGTGATAGTCCCTGCCCAATAAACTTAAATGTTTTCAATCTAGATGTAGATGCCTTGCTACTTATGACAAATCTCATTAGTTCTACTTGGCTATAAACTCCATCTATCAAAAAGCATGAAAGCTATCATTGTGAGCTGCCGTTTAATTTTTAGGTTAATTTTTGGTACCTACATCCATCATTTTACAATAGCTCTTTAGCTAGACATGGATTTATGTAACAATTTGCCTAAATATATAACCCATAAGAAAAAACCTGATGCAAGCTCTAACCAATGCATTTAAAAAAATGTTTTCTAAACAAACAATTGTATTAATGGTGCAAGTTATTTGATGTGATATGAACATGGAGATGCATGTCAACATGGACTTGCATAATTGTGTTTGTAAATAATGTTTTTCATTATATCATGAAAGCATGTAAAATAATTTGAAATGAATGTGATAAGGATAAACTACTCAAGCATTTTAAAGACATTATAGTCCATATTTTTTATTTATTAAGTTCTTTGGATGTTTGGAAGTGCTTCAAAAATGACATAAACATTAAGGCTCTTCTCTTTTTTTCTTTTTTTCTTCCCAGTTTTGTGGTTTCAAAAGCTTGATAAAACTTTTCATTTTTTGAACAAAATTTGTTGAACCTAAACTAAAAAAACAAAAAAAAAAAATTGATAGTCAAGCAACAAAAATTTGTTAAAAAAAACACATGTCCAATAATAATCATCCACAGTTTTATATAGTATTGTTTAAGGTTCCTTTCATCATGAATATTTTTTTATCATTGCAAAAATCCATAATGTTCTGTAATCAATTGTAGCTACCCACATCATTCTGACAAAGCAACCCATTTACAACCAAATAGTCACCCCATCGTACAATCTTCACTCCTATCACCATTTTTGCACAATACAGCTTTGGCAAATGCTGGTGTAGGCAAAATCAAGATTATTGTGAAACACAGAATGAGACCCTCATTGCAAGTACCAATTGATCTGTGAAGCAACAATTGTAAAATACAAGCTACAAATGTCTCTATTGACATGAAATGCACAGAGACAGCCAAGTTTAATCACATAACAGTCTCACAACACCACAAAATTCATCATTCTTACCAGAAATTATGGCTGATCTCACAAGTAGTGCACTTGTATTCTTCCTTCCTGAAATTGCACACAATGCACATACAAATGAAGATAAATCTCCTTGTTCGATTGCACGAGGCACAAAACCTCACAACAAATCCTTGGAACAGAATGTATGACAAGAAACTACAGTCTAGAGAACATGGGGCCATTGTCCATCTTGGTAGTCTTTTGATCCCTGCTCTGAAGAAGAGCATAGGGTACTGAATTTGGAAGGAGAGAAATGCAAACTGAACTAAGAGTTGTTAGCTTTGAAAACAGAAAGCCATCTCTAGACCCCACATCCTGGAACTAATGTCCAGTTTCACACACTGGGGGTAATGATTTTGCGAATCACTATTGAGGAACTGACCACAGTCGAGAATGATGCCTTGGGTCTTGTTCTTCAGGCAATATTGAGAATGTTTTGGTTTGAGCTGAAATTCAAATGTTTTGTGTAATTTACAGTGAAAAAAGCAAGTAGAGTTAAGCATCCACAAAATGTATGTGGAAATCAGACGGGTTAATCTGCCAGACATTCAAGGCTGCATATTCTTCCAGGCATTCCTTGAGTTGTGCCTCAGTGTATGCCTGCACCCCAAGTACCACAATACACAAAACTGTTAGTAGTAGTCAATGCAAACACAATGCAAGTACATGAAGCTCACACAATGCAAAACTTCCAAGTGGAGTTTACAATGCAGGACATCTGTATGCATCATCATTAGATGTCTGCTTTGCTAATGCTGAACATTGAGCTTGAAATTGCACAGATTGTGACCACATATTTGAGATTTGGACATTGATCAGTAAGTGCAGAAAATTGGAAGATAAGAATGATGATGAAGAGGAATGCAGAGTACCTTTCTTGAGATCCAGTTTAGAGCTGAATTATAGCTGACGTCCATGGTGTGTGCTCTGGCAGCCTCGTCCCGTATGATGGAGTAAATATCTGAGATTGCATCTAATCCGCTCTTCTTGCGCTCATCACTGTAGAGAGAGAATTTGGACATGTTTATGAGCCGCAGGGCCTCATCAATGTCACTTTGACACACCTGAGTTGAAAATCGTAGTCGAGCTAGCGCCTGCACCATAAGCCTTGGTTACAGCTACAAAAGGTTCTTGAGAATAGGAGAGATGACCCAACTTTAGATTGCAGTGGACTCCTTCATACTGCAACATCTTTACTGAAGATTGCTCTATGCCGAATTGTGTGTGTGAGTGCCACTGCCATTGAAAGCTGCAAGCCTGGCTGCACATCTACACATGATGGTAGTTGGCACTAATATATATATCTATTGTGGTCCCTGATTTCCGCAAAATTTGACATACCTCTGAAATGCGAATAATGCTTAATAGTGTTCGGGCTGTTGTGTATGAGTGGGGTGTATCACTCTCTGCTTCTTCCTGGCGTAGAATGGCATATGCACTGGCAATATATTCAGTGAGGTCCCGTGGCACATATGGGACCACCTGTCTTGCACTAGCCACATATGCCCTGGTAAACAACAAACCCTTGTGCAGTTAAGAACACTGAATTTTATTCAGATACGGGACTAGATTTGATTGACTCATATGTATGTATAGCTCCATGCAGTAAGCTTGTGAATCAAACAAGAGTGAAGAATTGCACCTGAGAGTAGATGAATCCAGGGGAGTAAAGTCAATTGCAGGAGGGGCACTGTGCTGGTGGACATAGAGCACATGCCTTGCCATTGCAAGGTCACTGTCCATATCAGCCCGGTCAAGAATCAGCCACATAAGATCAAATCGAGACAGAAGAGCTGGAGGTAGATTAATGTTTTCAGCTGGTGTTCTGCGCATGTCATATCGGCCCCTGCAAACATCACACCCATCTAACAAACTCAGCATAGAGGACCCACAACAGCACTCGTGAGGTTTCAGATTCTAGAAGACTCAGTTCCACTGCCACGTTGATTGAACCTTCTGTCCAGCGAAGGAATGCCCATTGTTTTACAACCTTGTGCTGCACTGTATATCCAAACTGGTGAAATTATTGGCATTGCATTGAAGCTCATGGTCAATGCAATTTGGTTCCCAACAGGCATACTTCTATTTGTATGTGAGCCTCCAAATAGGCTGAAATCATACCATGCAGGGTTTGCTGCAGCAAGTATGGCAGTGCGAGCATTAAGGGAAGTGGTGATTCCAGCCTTGGCAATGCTGACAGTCTGCTGCTCCATCACTTCATGAATAGATGTTCGGTCTGCCTCTTCCATTTTGTCAAACTCATCAATGGCACATATGCCCATGTCTGCCAGAACCTGTCCAATTGTGTTTGCCATTTGTCAATATTGTATGAACTTACACTCTAATGACATGACACATTCATCAGATATCTGTCCTGCAATTAGACAAATTCAGCAGAATGCTTGCACCCCCTTGGTTAACATTATCAACAAACTGTGAAGCTTGCCAAGTTCTTATGGACATGACAGTTTCTTGACACAACTAACAACATATAAATTGGAGCTGAAAGCATAAAACTATGCACCTTGAGAGGCTCAGTCGGCAGCTCTGTCTAACCTTGGTAATTTCCCAATTTCAGAGGGAAATCATATCCAAACCATGCAGCATTCTAGCTCCAAGGAAAGAATCAGACATACACTGACATAGAATATGTGATGGAATTCCAATCGATAAAGGACACAGGAACTGCTTCTGTTTGACTGGTGGATGCTATTCCAGAGAGACTTGCATCACTAAAAATATAGGGAGAGAGAAACTGCAGAACGCACCAGAGCACCACCTTCCAAAACCATCTCATTGGTGACAGGGTCCCTGTGAACAGCAGCTGTGAGACCAACCCCACTACTACCCCTGCCAGTTGTGTACACCCCACGAGGGGCCACTGTTATCATGTGTTTCAGCAGCTGGCTCTTAGCAACTCCTGGGTCTCCCATCAAGCACACATGGATATCCCCTCTTATCTGCATTTACCAATCCAGAAAAGAAAGCATTGAGAAATTGCCTTAGTTCTACTAGAGATTTTTCAATGCTTGCAAAAGACCATTGCATCAAGCCATGAAAGGCAAAAGGGGCTTCCTTAGGGAACAGTAAAAAAGAAGATCAAGCCAAGAGAGATAGGTAAAAGGAAATTATCAGAAGTTGCTTGCCTTCATCCCATCTGAAAGCTTTCGTGAAGGAGCTCCCACAAGCAGCAGCAGAAGGGCTTTCTTCACATCTTCATGTCCAAAAATCTCAGGTGCAATGGAGGAAGAAAGCTTGGAGTATATGTCTGTATCCTCAGAAAGTCTCTGTACCAGATCTTGCTCATCCTCCTTCAGCAGGTACCTACATAAATGATTAAAACATTTGTTTGGTGTTGCCATGCAAGAACAATGTATGAATAAGTTAAAAGTAACAAGGACAACAACAACTATAAAGGAAGATCTCATTAACAGGTCACCAGCTTGGGATGAGGATACCCACTCATCATATCGCTTCTTGGTTTGTGTAACAGACATTGCCTCAAGGTATGTATCTGCCACCAGACCGGCACGCATGGCCCGGAACCCAGTGTAGGGAGTTGGCAGGAATATCCCAGAAATTTCCACTAAGTCCCCTGGCCCAACCTGTGAGGGTGAATTCCTTGCAGTTATTCAAACAGCCAACAGCATTTCCTGCTTAACCAAATCAGGTTCAACAATTATGAGGCAAAGAGCAATAAAAGACTGATACTGACCTGCCTTGTGAGTTCACCACGAAGGTGCACTGTCATACTTCGTGGTATGTGCCCTTTTGGAACATGCTCTGATAGCTCCTGAATCTTTGCCTAAACACAAAGTGAGATCTAGTGATGAGTGACAAGTCCCAAATATATGTCAATAGCCAATGTTTTTACTGTAAAGCTAAAACTGTAATGTACTGATATTGCGCAAGTCATTGGATCTAATGGACTTGACTTAACCTCTTGAAACTTGGTGAACTTGGAACCACGGACTTGTAGACACAATTGCCCCTTGGCATTGTTTGTGCGGCAACGAGCAGAGGGACACTCAGAAATGGGCATAAATGCACGTGATGTGACTTCCTGCCATGAAACAAGAATATGTCAGTATGTGACTAGCTCACAAAACCTCATTTAATATAAACCCATCTACCATAATTCAGGTGTTAATAAAAGTAATGGATGGTTTGCTAATGTACTGACACATATTTAAGCAGTTTGATAACCATCTTGAGAAGTTAGGACTGATTCCAAACCTGGTAGATCTCATATCCACATATTTCACACGTGTATGTTGCCACCTGAATCAGAGGTTTCACATCTGTACAGCGTGTAACAATCCCTCTGACTTTGACCAGGGTACCAATATGGGAGGCTTTCACCTGCCGCAGTGTTATGGGTTTCTCTTTCTCTTCTGCTTTGACGTGGACCTCACTGCAAATACCATCATCACCCCAATGCACCAGCTCAGATACTAGAAGACACTGATAACACTGATATCATTTCACTCACTGTGTACTGAACAAAAGATATCTCCTCCAGAAGATGACTAGTCAGAAGTTCATACACTGGAAAAGGGCTTACAAGAATCGCTTGATTTCAGGTGGAAGTTTGTGAAGAGGATCAACCACATCAGCTTGCTCTAAATTCTCCTCTGTCCGTTGACTCAGAAACACATCAAAATCCTCATCTCTTGCTAATGGGATATTGGGCTCTGGAAGCAGTTCATCAATCGCATCAGCAAACAGGCCCACATATCGATGAGTGTTTGTTCGAATTCGACCCACAAAGGCCTCATCGGCATCCTTCTGCTCCAACCAAACACCATGACAATCATTCAATCAACAGAAGAGTCTTTAGAGAACAAAAACAAGCTCCTGGTTAAACCAAAATCCAATGAAAGAACACTAGGATGGGGCAAAATCAAAAGGGAGAAGGGGCCATAGAATGCCATGGATTTCACTCTGTATACAGTTGCAGTCCTATAACTAAGCAACAGGAAATGAGACTTGGAATCTCACAGCAGAGAGAAGGTCATCAAGATCAATATCAACTGCCCGTAGCTTGCGATTTGAAACTTGTTGCTGCAAATTCCACAGCACAGATATTCAGCAAATTCAGAGGTCTAAAAGTGGAATTGAAAGCAAAGAAACACATGAGTGTAGAGATGGTCACCATTGAGAGACTGTATTGCACATACTAGAGTGCAATACAGAGTGCACACATTATAATCTGATTGAGCAAATCCTTAGCTCCAGAATTAGCATATGGTCATGGACAAACATACCAGCATATTCATGTATTTAGGAAGCCCATCATCTCCAATGAAGCCCTGCAAAAACTCCTTGCACCTCCCTGCAAAACAACAACCACCTCAAACATGACAACCAAATTGCTGAAGCTGCAAGTCCATCATATATCATATGCTGAAAGCAAAATGTGGCACTTATCAGCTTTCACAACATCACTTCCCGCACATCTGGACAGGAACAAATTCCTGCACACAGTGAATGAATCTCCATTCACTATTTGTCAAAGAGAGGATGGAAAGTGCATGGACAAAATTCCCTACAAGCAAAGAGAAGCAGAGGCACATTCTCTACTCTCCAGAAGTAAGAATGTTTTCATAAGAATTGAGAAACCCTCTCAATACTAATGAATGGAAGTCCACTGGAGTTGGGACCATGACATGAATGAGAGGTTAGGGCATCAATAAGACCATCACAGCAAACTGCAGGAGGAAAATACATCAACTTCCAAATGGAAAACAGAAGAAAATTCAGAATGTATGAAGAAGAGGTTCAAATCAGAGCAAACAATCTCTTGCAGGCTACTGCAAAAATGTGTGCAAATGACTAGTTAACGCTGCAACATTCCCACAGCCATCGTCAGCTCTCTTCAGTAGCACATATAGGACAATGTCGGAAACTGAGGTACTGCATTTTTGGGAAGACTTGGCCATGATAACGGTCGCTTGCTCCAAGAACAAGGAGAACTATGAAGGGAAGCCAGAAAGATAGAAGCGAGTGTACGAAAGAGGAAGAGAAGAGACAAACCTTTGTCCGCTTTGAAGTCAGGAGCTTGCATTGTGGCGTGACGAGCTTCCGCTCCTCTCTCCCTCGGGTCCTGTTTCCGCACCTAACTCGTCCTCCGTTCGGCAACTCGTTCTCCGTTCCGCAACAAGAGATTGCAGTGCAGTGCATTAAGGGAATGCAGTGCACATGGAGAGAGTGCAGCGCAGTGCATCAAGGGAGTGCAGTGCAATGCATCAAGGGAGTGCAGCGCACACGGAGAGAGTGCAGTGCAGTGCACATGAAAAGAGTGCAGTGCGGTGCAGTGCACATCAGAAACTCTTGCGATGCACAGCAAAGCGCGCAGGCGACGAAGAAAGAAAAAAAGAGTGCAGTGCGGTGTGTCAAGGGAGTGCAGTGCCCACGAAGAGAGTGCAGTGCAGTGCACATCCGAAGCTCTTGCGATGCATAGCAAAGCGCGCAGGCGACGAAGAAGGAGAATGGCGGGAACGTTAGACCCGTCGAAGGGCCGGGTTACCACCTCCCCCACCCCCCCGGTATAGAAAGAGCCTCCAAAATAGCTTAATTGCGTTCCCACTTGTATTCCCTGTTCTTTGCCTTGTGCAGGAAGAAGAAGACGAAGAAGTTATGGCGATGAGAGAGATTCACGAGAACGAGAGATTTTGTCTGAGCGAATTTTGCGTGGGTGGAGCGTGGGAGCGAGCAGGAATCGCGGATGTTTAACTGGGGCCGAAGAGAAGTAGTGTATTGAGATTTTAAAAATTCTTTTTCAGGTTTTAGGGTTTTGTGATTTTTGAAGGCAAAAGAAGACGTTCGTTGTTCATTGATCGATTCCCACAGGTTTAGGATCGAAGTGCTCGGATGTTTGAGATTTGCAGCGTTTGAAGTGTTGGGTTGTGTTGCGATCCCACTATACAGATGACACGAGGGAAGCTTGTGAACTGGAGATAGATGTTCAGTTAGTTCCTGCAGCAGCTGCAGTTGAGGAGGAGGAAGGAAAAAAAACAACACAGATGCTATGCAAGGAGCAGGAGGAGCATCAAGCAGCGGAGGTGCTGTTCCTGGGGGTGTGCAACAAGTGAGGCAGCAGCAGATGGCAGCAGCAGGAAGTGGTGATGCTGGTAACAACATGCATCGCTCGGGGAACAACAATAGTGGAACAACACCCCCCTTGTCTGCAGGTGCTAGTGGGAAGAGAGGACGAGGGAGAGCAGGAGTGCCAGGAGGTGGAGCAAACAACACAACATTCAAGGCTGCAGATGTTACACCAGCTGCAGCAAGACGCAAGAAGCAGAAAGTGGCAGAGAAGCAAATTCCTGATAAAGTCACTGCCATGTTGCCAGAGTCTGCAATCTACACACAGCTGTTGGAGTTTGAAGCCCGTGTGGATGCAGCCCTGGCAAGGAAGAAACTCGATATCCAGGAAGTTGTGCGGTCACCACCACCAGTACAACGCATTCTGCGAATGTATGTATTCAATACCTTTGCAAATCAGAGTTGCCAAGACCCCAACAATCCTTACCAGCAGCAATCTGGTGGACATGCTCGGGAACCACCTTCTTGGACATTGCGCATCATGGGCCGGATTCTTGAGTCAGATGGCAGTGAGCAAGATGGTGGCAACAGCAGCAGCACAAAACCTAACCCTGTGCTGCCAAAATTTTCATCCTTCTTCAAGAGAATCACAATTCAGCTCGATCCAAACCTATTTCCGGATGATCACACAATTGTTTGGGAAGCAGTGCGAGCTTCCAACCATGTGGAGGGATTTGAGATCAAGAGAAAGGGGGATCAAGAATTTGTGGCAAACATTAAACTGGAAATGGATTACACACCCGAGAGGTTTAAGCTCTCAGCTCCACTAGCAGAGATTCTAGGAGTGGAGGTGGATACCCGACCACATATCATTGCGGCTCTGTGGCAGTACATCAAGGGCAAGAAATTGCAAAACCCAACAGATCCAACCCTCATCAACTGTGACCCTGCTTTGCAAAAGATTCTTGGAGATGAGCGCATCAAGTTTGCTTCAGTGTCAGCAAGGCTGAACCAGCATTTGTCACCACCACAACCCATTCATCTGGAACACAGAATCAAACTCTCAGGAAGTATGCCTGCTTCAAATGCTTGCTATGATTTGAGTGTTAATGTGCCAGCCCCCTTGTTGAAGGAGATGAGCGCTTTTCTGATGAATATTGAGAAGCACCGTGACATTGACTTGTATGATGATCTGATCACCAGTTCCATTCGCAAGATCAATGAGCATCGGCGCCGTCGTGCCTTTTTCTTGGGTTTCAGTCACTCACCTGTTGATTTCATAAATGGACTCATTGCTTCTCAGAGCCGGGACCTCAAGTCAGCTGTTGGAAATGCCAGTCGCAATGCAGAAAAGGAACGCCGATCTGATTTTTATAATCAGCCCTGGTATGTGTATCATTTCCTTATTGCAAACACAACTGTTGTCTTTTCAATCGAAATCTTTTTGATACTCCAAAATTTGCCCATATAATTGTATGTTTTAGGGTTGGCAGTGAGCAATACATCTGTTGTACCTGAGCTCATGCTTATAGTTTGATATTTGCCGAGTGACATGTTCATACCTTCAATTGAAGCTTCTCACTTTAATGGTTTGCATGCTCAAGTAGCACAGAAATCCCAATCACAGAAGAACTCATAAGTTTCTGGGTTTGCAGGGTTGAAGATGCAGTTATTCGGTACTTGAACCGACGGCCAGCTAAGGCATCAGAAGGTGGAGGCAACACTTAGAACCTTAGGTGGACAGATGCCATACATAAAACTGCATCCTAGTGACTTCCAACTAGGACTTTTCTACTAGAGAAAATCTCTTTTTTGTCACATGATCCAAAGCCTTGCACTTAGCAGGTTCATTCTGGGGCTTGAAGATATATGTTGCAACTATCAATGGGAGCCCCAGATCGATTTCCAACTTTGGAAACACCTAAAAAACTGTTCTAATGTCCCTGCTGATGGGCCCATGCAATATTGTCTCATGGGAAATTTTGTTACTTTCTAGTTCAGTTACACAAACTGAATTTTGGCCATGAAAATAGAAAAAAGTGGCTCGCAATTTCAGAATTGATGGCAGTAAGTTAGCATCACACACCCAGAACTGTGCAGTGAGATGACCACCTTATTTATAGTGAGGTGAAAATTTGATCTTTTTGTCCATCTTATATATTAAAGTTACAGGTCTGTCTGTCTGTCTGTCCGTCTGTCCGGGCAGTTTCCGGGCACTGCCCGGACCTTTGTTTGTTTGTTT
>Ga0116231_10003420_pt1 | contig 33010 bp, 28 predicted proteins | sample S1TSphgellanicum_2_FD_89695 | JGI IMG/M metagenome (GOLD analysis project Ga0116231, IMG submission 89695) | Host-associated microbial communities from peat moss isolated from Minnesota, USA - S1T2_Fd - Sphagnum magellanicum MG | ecosystem: Host-associated > Plants > Peat moss > Unclassified... | reverse complement strand
TCAAAGCATTCACCAAGTGGGCACATGTGGCTAGGGTTACCACATTTGCACATTATTTATTGGTTTACAATTTGATCCATATTAATCAATTCAATATGGTTTCAATAGATTGTCATTGATTGAGACTAATCCTTTTATATTGTTTTGTTTACTTGAGAAAACTTGAATTGACCTTTGGTTTGTGTTATCAACTCAAAAGTTGCCTCTTTTGTATTTATAAATAATATTTCAATTTTTGTTAAACATGATTATGTGAAATGTACTAGTTTTTTAAAAAATGTGTTTTAGTGGAAAAATATATACTATCATGCAAAGGTGTGGATAATTATTATGTCATTTTGAAAGCATTTCAAGTCCTTCAAAAAAAATGAAAAAAAAAACAAAATCATTGGTTATGATGTTTTAGAAATGCTTTCGAGTACTCTTTATTCATAAGATTCATTCCAAAATATTCCATTTGTTTTTAATAATATATTAAACAAATTGTCATATAAACACATTGAACATAGTTCTATCAAGCTTGTGGGCCCATAATTTGAAGAAAAATAAGAAACAAAAAAAAATTGATTCACCAGACACACAATGATGGTCATTTTCAATTCAATTGCATGCATATGTGATATCAAGATATTCACATAATTGTAGTAGTACATGCATGAAATATATGACAACTTCTTGTTCATTAACTTATTCCTAGAAGCTTGCAGTTTATTGTTTAACAACAATGAAGAACTAGTCATTTGTTTTGGTTGCCAATTTACATTAATAAAGTTCACAACAAGCACAAAGATGTCATGCACCCCTATTGACATATAAATAATGAAGGTTGTCGTAGCAAACAAACATTTACAAAGGAGGCAAAACATATTAAAAATTGATATTTTTTACGAAATTAGGGAGCATTTTTTCCCTAAAGACTTTTTGGGAAGGAAAAACAAGTTGAGGACATAGTTGCAACCCCATCCACTATATCCAAATGTTTTTTATAGTTTGAGTTGGTAAACAACTTTTTGTGATGAAGAGAACAATATCTTGAAAAAATGCTTGTTGTTGTTCATTTTTGTTTTTAAGCGGATCAATTGATCTTGAAGGAATTAGAAATCACTCTTGGACTTATTCCAAGCTCTTCTTGGAAATTTGTTAAACATGTGCATATATTGTGATGCTAATAATCTTTTAAGTAATTTCTATGCAAGCTTTAAATGTTTAACAAAAATGTATTTCATTATGGCCGTGATGCTATTCACCTTGAAATATATAATCACACCTTTCGTACATTTGGTTCATTGAGCAAAGACAACTAGACTAATTGCTCCATTGTAGTTGATTATGCACCACATCACATGAACATCGATAAGGTTTACATTTTTGCCATTATTCACACAAAAGAAGGTCCAAGTTAGGGGGGTGCCACTCCAAGGTTTCTAAAACTTAGCTTGTAAATGTAAAACTTTCAAAATATCTTTTGTAATAGGCAACTTGGGATCAATAGTTCTGCTTCCGTGTCATGATCTTGGCACCTCAAACATAATAAAATCTGGGTCCACATGTGACAAATTTGATGCCCTTGCCAAAATGCTTGCACTTCAATGTTTTGAGGATTTGCAACACAATTGTCAAGAGCTACAATGTAGTTTATAAAAGATCATGTTGACATCCTTGATCATCAACCTCCATTTCAATAGATAGTGGATTCTAGTTGGATATTGAACATTCAAAACTTAGAACATGCCAATGTTTTTATTTTTGAGATTGATTACAAAAAACTACAATGGAAACCATTTTGAAATTAAATACCACAAAGTTGGTCTACTACACACAAAAAGAAGGCAAGATTCTTCTTGTGAGGACTCAAATGGCTATATGTTATCTAGGTGTTATACAACTGAATAATGTTACATGGATCAAGTACAAAGTTGACACTTGCACGCTATGCACATGTCTTAGATATGCTTGATTTTTTTGGAATCTAGTTTAAACTATTACATAAGGATTTGATTCTTTGAAATTCCTCTAAAATCTAGGCCTTTCATCATGTCTATATGGTGTGTTTGCAAAGTTCCATAGAAATCACATCTTTAAAAAAAAAAATTCATTGCAAAAAACTTACATTAAATCACATTTCTTTTTTGAACTAGGTGCAAAAAGTGTTAAATGCACATAAGATAAAGATGAAAATATATTGCAATGAACTAAATAGTCAAATGTTATCATGTGGCATCTCTGCAAATACATTACAAATCAAGTACAAAGTGGGTTTGTGCACCATGGAGTGAATAACTTTTGGACATCTTTCATAAACCATACAAGTCTTGTACAAATCCATTGAAAACTTCCCAATGGATGTGGTTATTATTTGATATTTTTGTTGTTGATTCAGTGGGTGTTTGATTTTGTGGACAATTTAAATCACGATTCCATTGTTTTGTATTATTTTGAATCTCATTTATGATGTTCATGTTATTTGTTTCATTTGTATCCATTTGTTTTATATTTTTCATTGATTTCGAAATTTCTTGTTACTTCGATGACATATGCATTAGTGCTTGTATTACATAATAGGTATTCTATTTCTAGTTGTTCAAGTTTTTGTTTGTCTTGTGTGGTGTTATTTTGAATTGTAGTTTTTAAAATATTTTTTCAGTTGTGTCTTGTAGTTTTTCCAAATAAAGGGGGGGTTTTATTGAATTTTCATTTTCATTATCAATAAATTCACTTGTCATTGAAGCTCTCAATAATTTATTTGCATCTTTGGATTCTTTGCATTCCTGCAAAGTGTTGACATTTTTAATGACCATTCTTGTGAAATTGAAAAATTTCATACCTTGTTTATTTAGTGTTGCTTCCCATGACATAAACATATATGTTTTTATATCAACGAAAGTTCGTCATGAAGAAAATAAAATAGAAATTGTTCAAGCATAAATTTTCGGATCATTTTTTTGTGACAGTATTATATAATTCTAAAAGACTATTACTTTAGGTATTTTATATTCATAATTATGGGTGTATATTGAGGGTGATCGTGGTAAAGTCTATGATTACGAACATTGTTGACTTTATTTGTTTTGCTTGAAAATTCATATGGAGAAAAACATTCAAAATTTTTGGGTCTTTGTTGATAGTCAATTCAAAATTATGAATGATGTATTTTGAATTTTCTAAGTTTTTGTCAATTGTGAGTTTCAAAAGTGTCACCATGATCTTCTTTTTAATTAACTTCTTTGAATTCATGTTTGTTTACCCATGATGATAAACTATACCAAGGTATGAATGTGAAATTATAATCGATTAAATGATTTGGCAAATTTAACAAATAATTTATTGCTTTAGTCGTCGAGATTTCTTGTTGACTTCCAATTATATTCAAACATCATACGATCAAATGATGACTTTTGTCAATATCATATGAGTTTGTCTCTTTATTAATTGTTTCTATTTTTTGTACGACAATTTGTAAAAGAAAATACATGTGCATTGTGCAAATTGATATTTTTGTGATGTAATCAATGATATAATAAATCAATGATTTATTGTCTTTTCCAGAAGTTGCTACGAATTTATCATCATGGTTACATCTAAATGCTAATAATAGCCATGGATTTGCATTGTTTAACCATTTGTTTGTTATTTTAATGTGTTTTGTCAACTAAAGTTTGAGGAAAACCATACTTACAAAACTTTTTTGAAGCATCAACATTTGATTTGTAACATGTTGGGTTACACATACATGGCCATTTGATCCAAAAGCTTCAACCTTTTGTTGTTTTGCCCAAGCTAATGAAACATTCATTCATTATTTGCACACATCTTTATCAAATAATTCATGGAAGTTATTTGCATTGGTGTTAGGGGGTCTTGTGGTGCATGGATGTATGTTTTCATTATTTTTCCCATTATTTTCATGTGTTGTTTCATTGAATGATTGATACCTATCAATGTTTCGGATGATGATGTCATTCAAATAATTAATGATGTTTTCTCAAAATTCTTCATCATCATGTAACAATTGTATTAATGTGTTGGGATCTAGGGAATCTTTGATCAACAATAATGTATGGATATGTAAGCTACCATTTTTTGCAATTTCATAACATTTGTAATAAGTTTTAATATGGTCAAACACACTTGCATTAGTATTAGTAATCATTTTTTAATCTTTTACTTGTAACATGTATTTGAATACAACATTTATAAGAGTGTGTACAAATATGGCTTGAGCTTTTGGGTTTATTGTTGCTTGTTTACACCATTCATTTTTTAAAAACATATTTGTGTCATAAAATAAATCAAGATCTATGTTTTGTCCAATTAAAATAATAGTTAGAGGATGATGAACAAATGTAGGATTTAAAGTGAAAAACAAACTCTGTGTTCCCATGAAATTAATAATGTTACATCGATCATCCAACTTGTGATAAAAACAATTGATGACAAGAAGCTTTTTGATGTTTTCCCTAAATATCCTAGTACTCACCTCAGAAATACATTGTTGCCAGATGATATGCCTTACAAAGCCTGCTTGAATCCACCTTTTAATGTAATCTTTGTTAAGTCCTATGAATACATGCCAAAAGAGGAAAATTATTTCATGAAAACTCTTCTCATGTATTTAAAGTTTATTCATTACTTTGGGCTTAATGTTCCCACCTTTGTGGAGCTCTATCCTTTTGGCACCATCAAAAGTCTTAAGGAAGACGATGTGAAATTTTAGACGTTGTTTGAAAAATGCACCATGGCATGTTCCACCAGTTTTTGTGGAAATCACTCAACATCCATAGTAAATAATCCAAATATTTATTGCTTTTAATTCTTTCTTGGATTTCCCAATTTCACTGATTTATATGGTTGTTCTATTTTAGGACTTTCACAACTACTTTTTGTTTTTTTCTTTTAGGTTATCGGTGCATTGTTTCTTGAGGAGGTGGAAGAAGTGGAGTTGTCAAATTCACATGCCTTCATTGAACTAAAAATGGATGAAATGCTATCGATTTCGAGATCAAACTCCCTAGTGCTTCATTCACCTATATTGGAGGTGAATCCATTTCATGTCATTTTCGATCTAAATGGAGTTTTGGTTGCCACACATTTCGATAAAGGTAGATATGGAGAACCTGCATCTCAAACCGTCGTTTTCAAACTTAGATTAAAAGAATTCTCGGAGAGATGTGTTGCACAATTCCATGTGTATATTTGGTTTGCAACACAACGTCACAATATCTATAATTATTTGGATCAAATTTGGCATGAAACCCAAATCTTGATTGAACCCTCCAGAGTGTTTAATCAAACATTTTGCATGCAAAATTCACATTTCCTGCCAAATAAACTTGAAAAACCAATTTTTCATAAGAACCTTGATGTTTTTTTTTCTATGTTTCCTTACACTCGCACCAGCAACATGTTGCTCATTAACGATACACCATACAAAAACATGTTTAACAACCCATATAATGCAATTTTTTGGGAGTTTTTTGACATTATTAATTGCTCAACCTCATTACCTTGTTTAAATATTTCAAATATTCCCTTTTCAAAAAATCTATTAAATCTCTAATTCTACTGCTTAAATGTTGCGTGTAGCCGTTGTTTTTTAAGTATGTACTTCTGAACTTCACATTGGCTCCCAACATGTTTTCTTACATGCAACCATCTGGTGCCCGCTAGGTGTCTTTCGTTATACTTTTAGTTTTTAATTTTCAATTTACCTGGTGGCCACCAAATCGTAATTTGTTTGTTTCCAATCCATGTTATTACCGAATTCCTTTGGTTCTCTATGGATGTTCAAAATTATCCTTCCATATTAATTTTTATAAATTCTCAATTAGATTAACTTCTCCTACGACAAGGATGAAGGCTTTTATTCATTCTTGAATTATTCTATGCTCTAACTTGTTTTCTCTTCCATAGGTGCTTGGTGTTGCTCTTTCAAATTCAAAGCGGTAGATTCAGACTTTTCAACCTTGATTTGCGATAACTAAAAGACTATTCATTCTTGACGTCAATGGTTTCTTTTGTTAGTTTCCAAAGTGTGCCCTTTTTCAAGGGAATCAATGAAAGATTGGGAAGAATTTAAATGTTTCTAAGTTGGAAATTCATGTTGGAGTAAAGCATTTCCTTTCTTGAGCATTTGAACATTTTTACATTGCTATTTGGTCTTGTATGTTGTTAGAAAATGTCCTTGAAATTCTACCTTTGTTGATGCTTAAAATTCTTATTTATCAATTTATGTTTGTTTGGGGACATGAACAATGCATTGCAACAACAAGTTAGCTCACATGCTCAGTTTATTACTATTTGAAGGACTTGGATTGAGTTCATTTTACATGTAGATGTTTACCTTCTAGCATGGGGATAGGGATCAAACATTGTTCATTGATGATGAACTTGGCAAGGCCCTTCAAAATCCAAAATGGAATGGACTTTTTTTTGAACCATTAAGAGGACGTGAGTTATCCAAAAACAAGGTGCAATCGTTAGACCTTGCATCTTGGTTGTGGTCAACGTTGAAAGGTTTGCCCTTTATAAAGAAAGTTTACAGCAGCTCCACCCTAGTGTGGGCGACAATGAATGAGTTGGAGCTGGATTGTCTAAGTTTTGAACAAATCATCCACATTTTGATCAATGGTTTGAAGATGATGTAATGACAATTTAGAATAATAATTTAAAACATTTGATAATCTTCCTTGATGATTACATTGTGTGCACAGTTAGTTTCCTTAACACATGTTTATTAGTCCCTTAGGGTAGAGGCTATGTCACACCTTGTGTAGATACCTTGCTTAAAAGGTGCACTCATTCAGAGTCTTGGCTCCTATTTTCACTTCTTTGTGTTTCAACTTTGTGCCTTAACACTACCTAATTGATGTGTGATCATGGAGCAACTTTGTCTTCACAAATCTCATTGAATCTATGGCTCATTTTCTACTTTGTCCCTCCTCCCTCCCCAACTCCTTTCTGTAATCAAGAATGACCTCTCCTCCATAGCATCAGGTAATTTCAATAATGTTTCTCCATTCCATATCTTGCAACAATGTCAATCTGCAATATTGCTGATGTACAGTTTAGCGTGAACTGAATAGAGTTCACATGAAAAATTGTTTCAGATCTGATACATATCCATGCATGGAAATTGCAAACCATGCACATAAATGTGCAACCCACAAAAAAAGCTGAGAACCCTTACACCTGATCAGAGGTGACGATATGACACCCTGACCTCTCACCAGATATAGGTTTAATTAAATGCACTATTAGGTTTATGCAATGTGGGATGACTCAAGGAAGGCTACACATTTCAGTGATGTGCACTTCACAATTGGCCATCTGTGTCAAGCAACACCTTAGACAATTGTTGAGCTCTCAATGATATTGACTTCTATTTCTTTCCTCCAATTGATGGTAACCATTTACATCAGATCTGTACAGTTTCTTGGCACACACCTCAAGTGTATTCAAATGGACTATATACTTCATAACCCATTGGCTGAAAAAACTCACCAGACAAATGCTAACCTTCACAACCCTCAAAAAGATAAACATCATGTGCCCTTAGATAAAAGGAGAACTCAAGTTTGAAGTCATTTATGACTGAGATTTGCTCATGTGACGGGATATAACCATGCGCATGATCTCATTTGTGCCCTCCAATATAGTGTGCACTCGGAGATCCCTTACATATCTTTCCACCTGCAGAAATTCCTCAAAATCTCAGTTGGTTGTACCTTTAGGGCTAGATTCATCTGACCAACTGGGAACAGTTAGCACCACACAAAACACAGCCAGAAATTGCCTATTACCAATCACTGCCTCCAAATAGCAGTCCAACATTTGCCAAAACTACTACATTCAGACATAGTCAACACACTCACAGGTTCCAAGGTCCATTATTTGGTGCAATCTAGGAATGTAAGACCACCTTGTGAAGTATGGTGGAAGGTACACAACTCTAGTCAAGACCACGAGCAGTGAATGGCAGGTTGCTAGAATCTGATAGTGGTCTGGAGGCTCCTTAAATACATATAGTTCTTACCAGGTTGGTTATCTAAAAGAACAGTTGAAACCACTACTGTGCTTAATTGATTCAAAAGCAAAAGTTTCATTCCTAGTTCCATGTAAAACTGACCACCCTCGGCAGGGTATAACAGGACCCCATGAGGGAAACAATTGCAGAGAGACAAGAATCAAGAAGAATATGCAATAAAGCTCAGCCTGGTTGCTGACAAACAATGTAACTTATGTAGGGTGAGCATGAAAGATGTCTTACTGTGTAGTCTTTCAAGTAGCCATAACCTCCATGAAGTTGAAGAGCATCATTGCAAACATTGTAACATGCATCTGTTGCAAACCTGCATAACACAAGCACCATGTTGCCTCAATAGAGAACCTTGTGCACCCTACATCCATATATCCTACACTTTGATCACCAGAAAGGAATTCAGAACTCAAGGCAAAACTCCAATATCAACCTGCACCGTAATTTATCTGAACTGAAGAGAAAGAATCCACAGGAAAGTTCAGAGGTACAAACTAGTCAACCAATGCCATGTATGATAGTTTCAAAAACAGTGTGGGGCTAAGCACTAATTACAATTACTTCCTCCAGATCCAGATTGCCAGGGAGGACCTCTTGTAGCCATGATCATACTTCATCTGACTACCTCAAAGCTGAAGTGAACCTATTTGAGGCTTTGTACTCCATTGGGGGTTTGAGAACAAAAGAAACCTCTTAAGGGGTCATTTCAGCCATTGGAGCCACAAATTTTCACAATTCATGTTCTACTAACACATCTGGCAGAAGCTACATCTCACATGACCTATTGCATAACCCACTAAACCTGAGCTCCTTGATATCTTTGGCATACCTTTTGGCCATAGCTGCAGAAGCTGTAGCCCATGGAGACTTTGAGTCAAGGGCTGTTGCAGCATTGGCGACTAGGGAGCGGGACGCCTGCACAGATGTTAGCATATCTGCCAATTTGAATTGGGTGTTTTGGAAATCAATGATTGCCTTCCCAAACTGCAAAACCCAAAAAATGAAATCAGTAAAGCCTACAAAACATATCAGGGTTGCAGAAGATAGGAATATAAGTGCACTGAACAATTCAACTTCCAACAATTGTTCCAGATTGCTTTCAGGTGTCCATTAATTTGGTATAGGGCTTACATTCCTGCCACAATTAGAATCTAGTGGTACCAGAACAGTATGGCCTACTTGTTTGCGAGATGACACATACTCTTGAGCAGCATCCAAACAGAACTGTGCTCCACCAATACTGCCAGAAAAAATACTTCTCAATCCCGTACATGAAACTCAACTACATCAGAGTTATTGCTTTACATCCACAGGATCTCCATATATAGATCAGCAAGAGGAAAAACACTTCATATTAGTCCTCCAGCCAACCAAATTCCAGAACTGAGAGCAAACCTGCATGTCAGTCTATTGGATAATTTGATGAATGACTTCAAAAAGACTCCATGAAATAAGAAGAGAATTGAACCTGCAACTAGCAATGTTGATGCGACCACCATCCAGGGCTGCCATAGCTATACTGAAGCCTTGACCCTCCCTCCCTATCATATTCCTCTCTGGTATCCGCACGTTCTCCAATATCACCTAACCCCCCAGTCTCATGCATCTCATAACCTCTCCACATTTTCACCATTCCAAGTTTACAGTTTTTCCTATTTTCATATAACAATATCAAATATCAGCAAAACCTGTCACATGAGTTTTAGTCTCAGAATACACCTTCCTATATTGTCACTATAAAGTGCCTGTCCTTAGTTGAGTCTCCCTAGTATTGCACACTGCCTTCCTTACTCACCAATTGCAGGTCTAGAAAAGAAAGTAACTACATACAGAGGCTGTGGGTTGATTTCGCCATCCAAGCTTGGCCTCCTGTCGCCCAAATGATAAGCCTTGGGTATCCTACATGTCCACAAGCACATCAGTAAACAAAAGCTAACCTAGTTGTATACCAAAACACAACACAGTTGGTCTTTCACTCTTGAGACTCTTGACCAAAATACCTTTTCAACAAAGAAGCAGGAAATGCCTTTGGGGCCCAGATCACCCGTGCGTGCCATCACCAAGTAGATATCGCTCACACCCCCTCCACTTATAAATGCCTGCATAAGATCCACTTCCACTGTCTTCAGACGTACATTTCAAAGTGTCCTTCACCTGCTTTCATGAACATTCAGTGCTTTGCCCCACAAGTTTTCTGAGCCTTCTATCAGCAGGAAAGTCACACTCCCTTAAGTTGTATCCACAGAGTATTCCATAGGACTGAAGCAGCAACAGGAACATAGCTGTAAAAGCACTTCCTAGCCAATTTCATCAATGAAAACACGTTAGTGAGCTGAGAACTTGCCATTTTCATTGATCTTTTGTGCATCACTGCTAAAGTGTGTTTTCTAAAATGTGTTTTCTTTTCTTCCCCTTACAATGATCAACCTCTGCTAGAAATAGACTGTTACCCACAGTGACCTTGATAATTAGAGATTTAACCTTCTCTCCATTGAGTATGTAGTCAGTGCTTCCCTCTTCCTGGTGTGCTGTGGTCTGCAAAGAGCCATTGTAAGGTAATCCATCAGCACGCTTTCCCAAACTGTTCTCATCAGACATTCACAAGTGTGTAGATTGCAACAGGTGCTGAGTGAGGCCCCAACAACCTAAAAAAGTTCCAGAGTGTGGAACATGCACTCACAACCTTATACATGTAAAGAAAGTAAATGGTATCAGACTAGGGCTTCTGCAAATTGAAGCAGGATACCAGAATTTGCACAAAGAGAAGAAGAGAACCTGGAGGGAGGCTGCATCACTTCCACTGGAGGGTTCTGTTAAACAATAAGATGCTAAAAGCTCCTGCAACCAAAATACATATGTGGCATAAGTCATTGAAAGGTCAACTGTCAATATATTTTGACAACTAAGTCATGCCTCATCACATAGCCCTAAACCTATGGCATGCCTCCATCTTACCTGCCTCATACAGTTGGAACAAGAAAATGTCAAAGGGGAGCTAAATACCATGGATGTAAGCTCTGGTAGTAATAACTGTCGTTGCTCCTCTGTACCATAACTGTCCCATAGCACAAACACCATAACAATGAATTTCTGCAGAATTGGGTCCAGGATCTGAGTTTTAGGTTTTCAAGACTTGTGTGAAAGAGCTTTACATGAGAGACATCCACTGGAGACAGCAATCATAACTTGTAGATATAGCCTCAGAGCCCCCTCTCTGAACAGAATGAAAAAACAGAGAATAATGAACATACAAGCAATCACCTTAAAAATTCAAATGAAATGGCACCCACTTTTCAATGATGGCAGCACACATGTTGTGGATTGTAAGGAATGCTGTAGCGCTTACATCACCATATGCCAGTGCCTCAAAGATTACCACCCCATCTGCCCTAGTCAACCTGCAACAAGCATTAAGAGTGCCTGAGCCATAACCAAAAGTTCATATCTTTAACTATATCTCTTATGTGGTGCCCATGGTGTATGCAAAAAACAGAGATACAGCCATAGTGCAATCCATCAACCAGTCCAATAGCTAGAAAAAGGGACACAAAAGCATAACTCTCAGGGAATGCCCATGACAGGGAGGGAGCAGAGAAGTTCAATTTCATACTGAGAGCCACCCACATCATGACCACAGAAAACACCACCAAATCCAAGCTTTGCAGCACTCCGCAACACCTCCACAGGAAAATACTTGCGCTCATCCCATTCAGCTGCAAATGGCATGAGCTCCTTTTGTGCAAACTCCTGCACTCATTTTAAGGAAGTGAAGCTGTTAGCACACATCACCCAGCATCTGAATTTGCAACTACCTAAACTCTCAGCACACCAAAGATTTGGCATCCTTTCAACATGAAGTATTTGTTGCTAAACCCATAAGTCTAAACCACATGCTGGCTCTAATGCAGTGGCCACGAAAGGTAACCAAGTTACAGCATTTCGGCATAAATTGTCCACAAGGAAATCAGCAACCGAATATCATATGCTTGAGAACCACAAGAGGTGTATTCTACACAGAACTGCGCTGTTGGGAAAACATTGCGAGAAACAGCTTACAGAAGCAAGGTCACGGAATTGCAACTGGTCGGAAGTGAGACGATGTTCATCCCACGTTCGTGACTTGCTGTTAGCAGCTGCAGCATTGATGGTCGTGTGCGTGGATGCAGATGCAGATGCAGAAGGGGATTCAGATGATGAGAATAAGCGATGAGCAGCACCCTGGTGCAATCTTTTCAGCAATCCGGCATCTGAGCGCCTAAAAATTCGAAGGGCACGAGCTGTGCTCATTGCTTTGTACCTGCACAAAAAGACTCTATTGGCCGTAAAACCCTAGTACAAGCAAAACTACCTCTCCCTCGACTGCAAAAGGAACACAGCACACAAAAGAAATCCAGAACAAAAGAAAAATCGCACCGTGAAACAGAAGTGCATAAAAGAAAAAACAATGATTTGCTCTTCTAGCAATCCGTCAGTGCATCCACCACGTGAAATCCAAAGTTCGTGCACAATGTCTAAGCACATCAGCACGGAAAAACGCTCACATATGCGAACAACGCCACTAGACAACCGAATTCTTCGACTAAAACCTAAAACCTAATACCACAGAATCAGGATGGAGATAAAACTGTGCAGCGTTCACAAGGGCAAACACTACAGCAAAGACATTACCTGGAATTCAAGCCCTTCTTCTCTCAAATGATTTCGGAAGGTGCTGAGTTCGGTCCAGAATCTCAAGGTCCAGAATCCAGAATATCCACAATCAGCATTCAGAATTCCGAACAATTAAGAAAGATTTTTTTTACGAATTCGCCGTGTAACGCAAATGCGCGCCGAGAAGCTTCAGGGCGCTACTGCGACGCACAGTGCATTCGAGTTGCCTGCGCTTTGTTTGTTTGTGTGTGCAGGAAGGAAATCGAGGTCACGATCTGTGTGAGAGAGAGAGAGAGAGAGACGATGGTTCGGCACCTGGAAATAAGCATCGAGGTGACGATCTCTGGGAAAGAGAGACAATGGTTTAACAACTGGAAATAAGCATCGGGGTGACAATTATGTGAGAGAGAGAGAGAGAGAGGAAGGTTTGACACCTGGAAATAAGCATCGAGGTGACAATTCTGTAAGAGAGAGAGAGAGACGATGGTTTGACACCTGGAAATAAGCATCGAGGTGACAATTTTGTGGGAGAGAGAGAGACGATGTTTTGACACCTGGAAATAAGCATCGAGGTGACGACGATGTGTGTGTGTGAGAGAGCGCGATGGCTTGACACCTGGAAATGAGCATGGAGGTGACTATCTCAGAGAGAGAGAGAGAGATGACGACGGGTTGACACCTCAAAATAAGATAATTTATTGACACGTGATAATCGATGATGGCACTTCGATTTGTTACAGTCAGCACACGAGAGGGGACGTGGATATCTTCATAAGTTCCCTCTGTTCATCCACGCTGTCGTGTTTCTCATCCTTGCTGCTGCTTCTTTTTTCATGGGAACATCGATGGAAAGCTTACTTACCATACATAAATTTGGGAAAATTTTATTAGGGGAGTTGAGTTGGTAATTCAGCCCAATGGTTTTCCAAAATAAATACACGTTTTAAAATGGAGAAAGGAAATTTAAATGGACGTTGTTGGGATTCATCCATTATGAACAAGTGTGATAAATAATTATGCCAATTTTGTGATTTCATTGAGTTAATTAAAATGCAGAAATTTGAATGAATTTGTAAATGCAACAATTCTTTGATTTTGAAATTCTTTGGATTTATTCAGAGTCTATGGTTTCAGGTGGACTAGCTATCCATGTAATGGTGTAATGGTATATTATTATTATTATTATTTGGGCTTCACTTTGCTTTGCACTACCGATGACAATGATTAAATTATTTTGTGTGGACGTGATAATTTTGTTGTAATCAATTTTGTCTTTTCAAAAGATAAATTTTTGTAAATTTCATTATATGTCATTTTGTCTCATTAATATTTTTTTACATTCTTGATTTGGTAGGCAAAATGTCAACAAAAAGTTTGATTCATTAGAGATGTTCACAACAAGATACAAACAAACAAAAACATTAAAAAAGGTGCAAAATAGACAACAAGAAATGATTCTAAAATGAAATTTGATACATGACAAATTATAATCTAAAATGATTTTAGAATTGTCGCAATGACAATCACCAAAATATCCATCCTACATAAGCCAGTTTCAATGAAACATTGTCAATGGAATTATTCAAATACCTTTTCAAAAATTAACTCCCTCTCCTAAAGCTTATTTATTTCACTTCTTTCCTTTACTCACTTACATGGACATGAAAAGGCACATGTCCATGATATCTAGTAAAATCAAATTTGAGATTGACATAAATAATGATGAACTATTGGAACCAAATGGGAACATTAAAAAAAACAAAAGCGGATAATGTAAATTTAATATTTAAAATGTAGGAATTCTATTTATTATATAATTTTTGAATTGACATCATATAGAATTGAATTTATTCAAAACTTTTTCCCTATGAAGGGGATTTTAGTACTTTAAAAACAAAAAATTGGGGATTTTTTATAAATTCAAATGATAAGTTCAATTGCCCTTTCATCAATATTCTTTTAATCTTCACCAATGTTTTTTTTGTATCTGCAAAAATTTGCATAATTTCAACTTTTAAAGGTAGGTGCAACCTCTTAAGGTTAATTAAGGCTTGGTTGTTGTCCACTAGAGAGTGGTTAAATGATGGTCACCTAATAACAATCAATGGCCACAAGAAGTCACAAATATATTTCAAAAAGTTGTGCCTTTGGATGCCACAACTCAAAGCAAAATGTGACAAGGTTGCCTCGTTTTGCTTGTTTTCATGACACATGTTCATTCCCCATTCATGTTGCATTTTGTTGGGTCACCATTTCCATTCATGAAAAGTTATGTTTTGTTGGCCTAATTGCTCTAAAACCTTTAGGCTTTAGCTTTTGTGAAGTTTTTGTATAATCTTCCAAATTGCAAAGGAGACAAGCTTTGAAAGTGAGGGTAGTATTTTGTGATTTGATTTTCTTGTAGTGCTTTGGAGCAAAACTTGAAAGCTTGAACATGCAAAGGTGAACATTAATTTCACTTTTTTTAATTTTGATTTGTGGAGTGTTTTTGATCATTCTAATTCTTGAATTCTATTGTTGTTTTATTTTCACACATTGTTTTTTTCATTCATTTGTGTACTTATGTTCTACTTGTCTTATTGTTGTTTTGAAAGTTTTAATTGCTTCAAAACTACAATTTGCTTGTAAAAAATTACTTTTTGAATCTTGATGACTCTCAACTTATATTTTTTCGTACTAAATCCATATGTTCATTATGCTTCCCTTGCAACTCCCACTTAATTCTTAGTACCAACATTTAATTTCTTTTATTCTTCCACGTAATTCATCCCCTTTGTTCAAAAATTTGCTACGAGAAAATTGGAGTTTTACAATTGGGCTTACAACTAGATTTTTGAATTGTAACAATCATTTGCAATTTAAAATATTTTTTAAGCACCAGTGTTCTTAAATGAAGTGCAACAACACATCAAGATCATATATGTAAACATTTATTATAAAAAAATGTATAATTTTATGCAACTTTGCAACTAGTTGTTCATGTCAATTTGTTGCAAAAATGTTCATAAATGAACAAAATGTTTGTGAGGCTTTTCATTCATCCATTGATGAATGAAGTTTGTTTATGTTTTTTGTGACTAACTTACAACTACTTTATAATTTTATGTTCACGTCAATTGCAAGTGTCATGGACAAACATAATGTTTGCATGGTTTTTTATACATCCATCAATGAATGAAATATATTGATTTCTATTGTAATTAACTTGCAATTAATGCACTATCAAATTATTTCTTTGTTACTAATGGATTTTGTCAATGGTATTATGTTACAACTTGAATTTGATTAATGTAATTTTAAATTACAACTTATCAATTTGGTGATGCAACTATTTTGCAACTAATGTTCATTTATGGATGGTATTATTTTTCACCTACTAAAATTGTCAATAATAATTTGAAACACATTACATAAGTCCATTGTATAAATAATGACAAACATCTTGTTCGAATAATATAATTATATGTATTAATATTCAATGTTAGAAAATACAATACTCATGTAAACATTTTTGATGTTCCATAGTACTATCTAATAGTATGTATTTTACCTACATATCTAATGTTAAGCTAAAACATGTTAAACTATTGTTATTAAATATCCTATCTAACATTACTTTTAGATATAATCTAAAAGGTCAACCTTGTTTTTATTCAAAAGTTAAGTTATATCTTGATAATTGTCAAACATGGATTATGTTTGCACATTTGCAATATAAAAATAACCTCATTACAATATGAAAAATAGTTTAATGTACATATTCTAAATCTTAGTCGAAGTTTTTAGTAAGAACAATTAATAAACAACACATGTCATAGTCATATAATGATTAAACTATAAGTTGTACATTTACAAACAACCATTTAAATTGAAAGTAAGGTGTTATAAGCAGAATTGAAATACATTTGTTTTGATTTTTTTCACATGTAGATGTAAACTTCCTTTCACTTTCGTTATCTTAACATAAAAATCTATTGAGGTTGGATGCCTTGGGACTTGCACCATCAAAGTTCATAGTTAATTATTCATTTTAATTGAATAAAAAATAAAACTAACAACTTAACAACACTTTTTTTTTTTTGCAAAGATTGAATGATAGATAAAATGCATAAAACAACATGGGTGTTGAACTTGAATATTTTTATTCATTACACCAAAAAATTATAAGCTTTTATAATTTCACACAATCACCAAGAATAAAGTCTTGATGGTCTCAAACAATTAGAAAACAAATAACAAATAAATGAATTTTAAAACATCATTCCAAATTATCAAATGATTTTCTTTTTTTTTAGCTTGAATGTTTTATTCTTTCAATTAAGAGCCAGAAATGCAAAAAAAATGTTATATATAACATGTTTTCTAATTGCTTCACAAAAAACCAACAAGCTTAATCTTTTTTTAAAACCATTTCCTTATTCCTCCTTTATATTATTTTTGACATTAAACACAACTTGTGCATATATTAATTGTAAATGTAAGTCTTGGGATCCATTATAAGTTATAGTCATTTGTCACATGTTTTTATGTATCCGACACAAAATTCATATTTGTGTGGGCTGTTGAAATTTAATTGTACATTAATTACAAGGGATATTCAATTGCATAATAAACATTCAATTGTTTCAATCACAATTTGAAATGAACAAGATATGTTTTTTGGAATTAAAGGGGTCACTATTTGGTTTAGGTTAATAAAACCAATTTGTGATTTGGAGCTTAAGATCTTTGGTTATTGTTTTTTTTTTTTTTGAACTTCAAAAACATATTTTGATTTTACACTTAACACATCCAAAGTCACAAAAATCATTCAAATTGGTTTTGAGATGAACAAGATATGTTTTTTTGAAGTGAAGGGGGTCATTGTTTGATTCAGACAAATAAAACCAATTTGAGTTTTGAAGCTCAAATTCTTTGGTAATGTATTTGTACAAAAATAGATGATATTATATATAATAGCATATTTGCACAAAACCAATGTATATATAAAATTATATGCATAATAATATATTTGCACAAATCAAAATATAAAAATCATCCATTTCAAAGGATGAAGGAACTAGTCGCACCATAGTTGCAAAGGTGACTTAAAATCATTTAAAATTCATCATGGTTGCACATGAAACCTGCTTGAATTGCATGTGATAACCAATTTGCATCCAATTACAAGTGGGTTGGTTGCAAATGACACGATTTCTTCTATGTCAAGGGATTGACCTTCACAACAACATTTGAACCTTTCCATTTTTGCTTACATTCTAGATCTCCTTGTTTCAATTTTTATCATCAAAGCTCTTTTGTTCACACTGTGTTGCACTTTTGCAATTGAACCTACAACATTAAATCAATTAATTTAAATCGCGTGCAATGGAATGTAATGTTAATCATGGGGTTGGTTGAACTTGCATTACTTGATTGGCATGTAGTTGAAGATTGTTTTTCTTAAAGTTATGGTTGGATGGATTGCATTACATAACAAAATCCAACCATAACGAAGTTGTACAAGATCTACAATCAAGTAACTAGTGAGTTGATGTTTTGTTATGTTGTGCATTTGTTTGTGTAGTTGGCATTTCTTCAAACTAACTATGGCTTGTGAGTATTCAAATATCTAGCACGCCTTAAGCTAAAAGGAACCATGGATTCAAACTAAGATCAAAGAATGCGCAACAACTTGGAATGGGGCAGTACCTACCTAATGACATGATTTTGAAAGTCATTTGGCCCCATATACTAAAAGTTGCACCATGGAAAAATTGTTTTGAGTTATTGCAAAACATGCATCTTTGCAACATTGCTTGGAAAAAATTAATAAATAGTAGTGGGAAATGTTTCCACAACAAATTTTGTTACCTTTTTCACATTTTGCACAACAAGATAAATGGGTGAAGGAACAAAATGGATAGAAGCGAAAGTGGAAACATATTACATTTAAAAGCTATTACATGTTCTCAAATCTTAATTGACATTAATTGGGAACTTGCAATGTTGTAACAAGATGAACCATTGAAATTTGGGAGGCAATTTTCAATCTAAATTGTCTTTTGTTAAGTTTATCAACTAGTTGTAATTGCAGTGTTAAGGTTTTCTAATTATAATCATGTCTTCTTGTTGCAATTGTAGCTAGTTGAGTTTTTAAGCCCTTGGAATAGTTGTAACATGATTTGTTTATTGCATCAAAGCTTAGACATGAGTTCATCACAAATCATGTTACAACTCATTTAAGGCCTTGAAAACTTGATTTGGTACATTAGAGCTTGACATGAAAATTGGGTTAGATCATGTGAACATTAACCTTGGTTGGTTGTTTTTGGTCATGTGGTGTAGTGGCAATATCAAAGTAGCCAACATTTTGTATACAACATAACAACAAAATTCTATAATGCAAGTGAGTTGACAAATGGCATGATTTTGCAAAGTTTTGACCATTAACACCAGTTGGGATTTGTAAATTTGTAGCTTCAAGTGTTGTGAAACTTTATCTTCATGAATCTCCTTATTTATCTTTATTTATTTAGAGTGTTTATGATAACATTCATTCAGATTCCTTCTCAACCTTTAAACAACACACCAAGTAAATTGATGGGTTTTTTTGTTTTGTTTTGTGGGTCTAACAACTTCATTATGAGATAATTTGAGCTTGTTTTTTTAATTTATTCAGATCACCATGTTTGAGCTGATCCATTTGAATAATTTTTTGTGGACTTGTATTAGACTTTTATGAGCCACTATGTTGTGCATACACCCATCACCATGATTTTTTTTTGGTCCATATCTAATTCTAGAAAACATGGATCTTTTTTTTTACGACAAGATACAATGGATTTATAGTTTGCAAGGCAACATAAGACTTTTGGAGGTAGTGTTTTTAAGTGGTCATGAAAATTAATTACTATTCATGTATGTTTAGGACACCACATGCATTAAGGACTTATATAATATATTAATATAATGTGGCAGGATGGTTGAATTCAATCTAGAATAAAAGACCTATGAATTCTTTACAAAACCTTTTTCTCTTTGAAATGAAATTGATATGTATAGATCTAATCATTGTTCATTGGGGGATAATGGAGAGTTTGGGAATTTGGATGTAATTTATAAATGTTTTAGATTTTTATGCATGCAAACATATTGGTCATTATTTTCATTACAAACATGAGAGCTTGGGAAGCAATTTTCAATTATTGATGTGATTCCAGTTAATATCCATCATAGTAAGGATTCTCATTTTTCTGTCCTTGTTTAGCAAACCTTCATTCTGCACTTTGTTTTTGTGTTCTTGATTTGCATATTTATTTTTCATTTACACCACAAACAAAACCTAAACATTTAAGTATCACAACATCACAAAATGGTGGTCATTGAAACTTATCAATTTGGCAACGGAACTTTGCATCATTAATACCTTGAGGTTCCCACCACTATTGAATATTATTGTAGTAAATGAAAACTCAGATAAGGGAGACATACCACATACCTTGGCACTGAAACCCTTAAACTAAAACCTATGAAAGAGCAAAGATGATGCATGTGACTAGATTTAGCCATTTTAGGGTTTGCAAGCTTTGCTTACATTGCTTCTCTATAAAGCCAAAAAATCGGTGTTTCTTAAACCAAAGAGTTCAATTAGGGTTTTTAAAAAATTACAAGGCAAAGCAACAAGCTCTTGTTGAGAAACTTCTCATCGTTTATAGAAGTTGTGTATGAAATCCTTTTGGCTATTTTTCATATTTGCTTATCTCTGACCCTGGGGTTAGCACTTCTCTTTCTATTGTGCTTTTCTCTGTACCTAGAGTTATCACCTCCTTTTCCCTTTTCCTTTTCTCCATATGCAGAGTTAGCACTTCCATTTTTTCACCTTGATCAAGCTTTTGGTTTCATGGAAGCTGTCCTTTTGGGTATTGATTTCATGCATAATTTTTTGATACAATTTATCAGTTCCCATGTTTTACTGCAACTTTTGCACAATATGTTAATATTAGGAATAGGAGATCTCTTGAATAAATGTTTTAAAAAATTCATTTTGTGCACAATTGGAATTTGATTTTGTGGTGTTCTTGTTGGCAAAGTCTTCACTAAAGCTCTTCCTGGCCATGGTTGTCCTTCACTTAAGGTTTTCCTGGTCATTACCTCTTGATTTGTGTTTCTATGGCACACCTTTGTGCCACCTTAAACATATACTTCAGATTTAGAGGTGTAAATGCATGAAAGATGTTTTCTACAGACCTATAGGTATTGCTTTCTGTGCTACATTGAACTTTAGCTGATTGGAAATGTAGCATTGGTAGTTTTGAGTATGATATTAACAAACTTGAGGATATAGTTTTAAGGGAAAATGTCACTATATGTGCAAGATAGCAAGAAGCTCTTCAGTAGGAAGTTGAAATCATTTTACTTTCCATTATTCAAGGGTGACAATGATATGTGACCTGATCCCATGCGAATGTGTGATCTCTTGTGCTTGCTATGACTCCCAGGATCATTTGAGCTCTCTAAGAATGTCGGTCCATGTTGATCTATTGCAGTGATGTCATGCTGTTCCTTTTTCCTTTTCTGTAATGCACAGACTATAATAGTAATATGTTTGCATTACAATATGTATTCAGAGGAATGCAAATTTTTGAGGTAGGACAGACATCAAGAACTCTGTGACAGAGTAACAGAAGCATCTCAGTTTCTCTTGATACTCATAATGCTGGGGACTGGAATGCACTAACCTGAATCATGCAGGGTTCTCATCTTGTGACATGAGAATCTCTGCTGAACCCTGACATCCTTGTTTCCTCCTGTGTAAGGTCACAAGTAGTACCGGGTGAGATAACATTGTCTGTTGTCAATAACCTGTTCTCTTCAATACAGCTCAGGCCTTTTATTGTGACTTCTATGATGATAGTAGATCTGTTGAAATCTTCCAAGTCTGTTCACCTCAAATGTTGCTCACCTTTTCTGGTTCAAAAAGTGTCCACAAAAATAACTAGCACTGCTCCTCCTTGAATGTGATCCTTGTCTTCTCCTGTGTAAGGTCACAAGTATTACTGGGTGAGATAGCACTGTCTGTTGTCACTAACCTGTTTTCTTCAATATGTCTCGGGCCTTTTATTGCAATTTCTATGATGATAGTCGTTATGTTGAAGACTTCTAAGGTCTGTTGATCTCAGATGTTGCTCACCTTCTCTGGTTTAGGAAGTGTCCACAAAAATACCTGCCATAACTAGCACTGCTCCCCCTTGAATGTAAACACGTCTGGCTTCCATGTCTACCTTGAGGTCCAGAACACCTCCTCTTTTTGATGCCTGATATGCTCGCAATTGCTGTCTACCAAGCTTGGCTGCCCAGTATGGAGCCAGAGCACAATGTGCACTGCCACAAACTGGATCCTCATCGACAAGCAACTTGGGGCAGAAAAAGCGAGATACAAAATCATAGCGGGAATCCTTTGCAGAGGAACAAGAAGCTGTGACGATCATTCCAAAGCAGTCACTATTGACAACCTCATCACTCCATACCTCAAGTCCCTTCACATGATCTGCGGATGATAGCTCAACAAGAAGATGACCAGCAGCAGTTTTGCCCATGAAAATCACCTCAACATCTCGCAATGTTTTAGTCAGGGGCAGGAGAAGTGATGGAGAGCATGAGGATGTAACTGTAATTGGGAAATTGAGCTCAACTTTTCCTTCCCATTCTCCATCAGCTCCAAGAACCTTGTGTACAGGCAAGATGCCTGACTTTGTGTGAAAATGAATGACAGTGCCTTTCACAATGTCTGATGAAAACAGCAAGTGCGCTGTTGCCAAAGTTGCATGGCCACAGAGATCAACTTCTGCTGCAGGAGTGAACCATCGAAGATCATACTCACTCACCTTCTCAAGGTCAGGTGTTGCTGCTGCACAAAACACCACTGCATCTTGTCAGACCTAGGTCAGTGTGTAAAAAACCTAACTTTCTGCCTCAGCTAGTGATTCTTGTCAAGCTTTGACATGGTACCAGAGTGCTGTTGCTGTTTCTTCTGATTCCACCATTGTTCCTAGGACTCCAGGAAAACTTCGATAAGCAACAAGAAGTTGATCCAGATTATCATCATGTCTTTGCAACTCTTTTGTGCAAGCCACCATATAAGTAAGTGTGTAGAGGCAAGTGACCAGTCTAACTCCAGGATTCCTATGCCATTTGCTCAGCTGCCAAAAATGCTTCCAGATTATCAGTTCTCCAGATGGTTCCATTTTGTATGAAAAAACATTGATGAACAAGAAGGTTAATTCTCTCTTATGACGAAAATCCTGCAAACCTTTTTATGCCATGGTTCCATCTCAATAAGCACTTTTCCAGATGATCAATTCTCTCAGATTGTTCCATCTTTGCATGAAAAGCCATTGCTGAACAACGTTTGTTTTATCTCTCTTTATGACAAATCCCACAGATGGACTAAACCCTAACATAGGAGGAATTCACCAGGAGGAATTCCTGTATAGGAGGGTTTCCCTGGGAGGTAATGTAAACTGTAATAGTGATGACACAAATCTTCTTGGTGCAAGATTTGTACTTACATGCAGCATGATGAAGCTGGTCCACTTCCTTGTTGTTAGGGGAAGAAGAAAGTGTGAGATTTGCTGTGCAATTCAAAGCAGCAGCAGACTTCATGTCGTGATTATTCTCGTTTTTCTCTGCTGCGTTTTCTTCGTCCTGCAGTAGCGGCTCTTCCCCTCCTTCTCCTCCTCCATGTGCAGATCGTCTCACAAGAAAGGCGGTCTGGGAAAGATTGAACTCTGCAGCTACTTGTTGCATCCATCTTGCCTCCTTGGGCGCCAGCAAATAGCACACAGCTGCCGGGTTTCCTTTGAATGCCTCATCAGTGAAAGCATCAACAATTGCATAATCTATGAGATTCTTCATCTCCTTGCATACTACTCCCTGGCTTTGTTGCAACGACATGATGGCCTTTGACACTGGAAACACACAACAAGTGGTGGTCGCCATAGCTATGGGAAAATTGCAGTGGATTCTTCCGAAGCTCGATCAAGTCAGGAAGAACAGCAGCTGATTCTATCTACTGAACAACTCTTCCAATCAGTTCTTCAGTTCTTTCTACAAAAGAATTGTGCGTAATGTTCTTGTTTCTTCAATTCTGCAAAAGGATTGTGGATAATTTTCTTCTTCTTCTTCTCTCGGTTTGCGAAAAAGATGGTCAAAAGCAAACAGGAAGAAGTGGAAGGTTTCAAGAGAAAGGTTTCAAGGTTTACTCTACAAACAGTGAACCTAGAACAAAGTCGAGAACTCTCTACTGATTGAGCAAAGCAGTCGAGGAAGAAAACAATATAAAATGATGCCGGTGAAGATGAGCAAGCAGATGACGAGGAGGAAAACAAAACCAAAATGATTGTTTGTAGTCTTCCTTCTCAAGTACAGCAAACGGATTTGTCAGAAGCAAAACAGGGAAGAAGGAAAGCTTCAGGAGACGAAGGAAGGAAGGTTTGGAGCTCTACTCTAGAAACATTGAAGCTATTCTTCAAGGTCGTCAAAATGACACACAACAAAGTCAAGAACCTCAACAAGCCAAGCACTCTAGAGATGAGCAAAACAAAAAGGGACAGTCAAGAACCCTCTCAAGATGAGCTTGCAAGCAGAGAGACTCGGCCCTTCCCCACTGACGACAACCTGCCCTCTCAAGAGCTGGAAAATCTAGGGGTTGAATGACTGGCAAGAAAGATTCATCAAGCTACCATTTGGATTGTGAGAACGGGGCTGGAAAACCTCCCAACAACAAACGAAGGATGTGGAAAACCTCGCAGCAACAAAGAATAAGAGAGATTTAAGCCACCTGCCATGTTCCTCTTCTTCCCATTTGGACTTGTCAGAAAGGAGCTGGAAAACCTCGCAACAGCAAGCTGCTCGATCGGGAGCCAAACAAAACAAACACAACAAACACACATACCACCAGCAGCAGAAGAACAATTCAAGAGTGATGATTCTTGGTCAATTGCAAGGATTCTTCCAGTAGACATTTTCCATACAACACCATTCCAGGAGCTTTTGAGAATTGTGAGAATCGATTCCGTTTTGAGGAAGATGGGAATACTCTTGAAGGCTTCAACGAATTAGCCCCCTAACTACTGCAAAACTTCTCTAAGGATTCATTCCTTTTGAGGAAGAACAAAGAAGCCTGACAAAAAGAATGGGAGAGGTGAAATTCAAGGAGGAATTCAGAGGTATTCTGTACTCTTCAAGAAGTGTACTTGCTTTTGCCATGCCTGCATTGTAAAGAGATTGGTGAAAAAATGCTCTTGTTCAGCTAGCTGATCTTGAATACAACTGTCTCTTGTGATTGATTGTTGATGGTCATCTGAGCAGCAAGCTTAACTCACAATGGATTGATTGTAATGGGTGCAAGCTCTAAGTTAGCTGATCAAGTAAGACATCTGTTTGATTCCTGCTTCACATTTCTGTGCTTGAATCCTTGGCTCTCTCTGAGTATGTCCACCCAATTACAAAATCACAATGTACCATGCACAACCATTTCCCAGAGAAAATCATCTTCAAAAGACCTTCAAGTGCACTCTCCAGAGTAACAGTCAAAATGGGGACATTTGTCATTTCAAAAGAGTACATCACATGCTCAAGTGCATGCAACACCAATGCTCTAGCAACTAGGAACTGGTTGTCTGTTAGCCATGTGCAAAAACTAGAAGCCTTTCTACATACTCTGGAGAGCTCCAAAACCCTAGGGAAAATTTACAAAAATGAATTGCATTGTTTGAGCTATGGAGCACACTCAGTGCCAGCAGCATTCTGCAGATGGATTCTTAGCCAGCTAAAGAACGACATCAAGGGTACATTCACATAGACTAGATTATGTACAGAAATAATAAAACATTAAGGACGATGGAAGAGAGAGAAAAACACATACCCAGAAGTGGGAAAGATGTCCTTTGTGGTGACAGCATTGTAGTAGTCCCCAGCTACTTTTGAGTAGAACAACAGAAGGGCAAGAGACTTACAAACTAGGAACAAGAAAAAGGTTTGACCACTCTGCTTTCCTGAAGATGAGCAAGCTGATGCCTTGCTGACATTCCTGCATTACTCCCTGAATTGCACTACTACTGCAGAGATTCTTATCCTTGGAAGCAAAAATATCAAAGCAAAAAGAAAGCACCCTATTTTGTGACAACAACTGATTTGATTTGATTTAAGAATTTCTTGACATGGTACATTATACTTTCCAGATACAAACATCCCAGTTACTCTGCACCCCCAAAGAAGCCACATTAATTATGGTGAGCTATACATTTCCAAATTCATTCAAATTCAATTATCCATGTGCAGATGCTGCTCTTCATCTTTGTAAGTCAAGTTTTGTATTTGGAAGGTAAGATTTACCAGCCAACTTTAGAAAGACAAGATTTCCCAACTGCATGCAAAACCCTCTCCAATGTTTTGCTCCACAGGCCTCAGCAAATCGTCTCCACACATGTGAGGAAGTTCTCAACATTCCATGACCATTCCTAAATGAGGAGGCATCAGTTCCCCAAAATCCAAGCCTTTGTAACCAGGTTTGGTGAAACCATCCCATGGTGCTCCTCCTTCCTGGCCAACCCTTCCAGTGACAATATAAAAAACAAAAGAAGAGCATGTTCCAAAACACGGTTTCCATATGAAGAAAGCCTCCAACTCTCCAGCACATCCACTACACAACCAACTTGATGCAAACTCATCATTTGTGCTCTACTTGTGCCTGTTACTCTGCACATTACCAGGATAAGTAATTCCACATTACAAGGGGATAACAAACTTGAGCTTTTCAAAGACATGCATCATGATTTGAAGTTGGCAGAAGCAGATACTAGAACAGGCACAGACAAGGCACACTGATATCGCCCTTCAGATTTGTGTACATATTGCCTTGCCTCATGCAATAAAAACTGTGAAGTTATGCCTGAGGTAATGGCTTATCAGTGATGGGCTGCAGATGGTTAGTAGGTGAACCTAATATACTTACTCTGCAGATTCCTGTTCATTAGAGACCTCAAAGCCAGCACAATTGCCATAGACCACAAACACACAATAATTGGAGACAAACAGACTTGTTGGCCAGAAACACAACAAGGCACTTGGTGATTGAGCAATGCGGATGAGCTTGTTCCAACAACATGATCAAGCTTAATAAAGTTTGACAAGGCTAGCACATATAACCTCTAAAAACTCTTCCAAAAAGCTTCAGTGACCCAACTAATTACCAATGCTGCACTCTCTAATCACAACTCCCTTAAATCATTAGTGGAGCAATGTAGACCTGAGAAGGAACATCCTCAATCATCTCTCCAAGCTTGATCGCGAAGTTGGTGCATTGCTTTCTTTTGCCTCGAATCTAAACTCATTCGACATCTGCTCCACTCTTCACCCACATCTTATCGCTGGCTCTCTCCTTACTCAGTGCACCAGCAGTCATACTTTAAGCCACCTATCAGTCCCATCCTGCTCTAGGGTTCAGGCTGCAGCATTCCTTTTCCACTAAGGTTTGATTCCATAAGAGGTACGTATAATAGTCACTGGCTCCTCCAGCATCTCATAATCCTCCAATGTACACATTTCTTTCTACTGTATCACTGTAAAAGTCCCTGCCTCAATGTGTAAAAGACCCCCAAGCCCATTGTGTCTGTTTCTGAATGACCTTCTCCACAGAGCACTCTCATTCTTTTGCAACAACAAAACAAGTGGTTTTATGCTGAAAACATGTTTGGATTACAACTTCCCAATCTGACTCCACATTCAAGAAATTCATGCAACACGAGGAGATTTTGTCACTCTTTGCTGAATTTTGTCTTCTGAATTCCAATTTGATGAAGATGCAGAAAATAGGAACTGTGAAGTACGGTACACCGATAGTGGCAGTTTCATAGAATTCAAACCCTAAATTCAGCATCTGAAAGGTGTAAGGAAAAAAAACGGAGGGAAATCGAATGCACCTTGATTGTCATACTGTGTGCTTGCTTGCTTTGGAGAGCTCCCGCTTGCTTGTACGTTAGCCTCACAAAGGTTCCATCACCAGCTCGACCACAAACCCTCAATGCCCACTGCAGCTAGCTAGCTAGCTAACCTGAGGCGGCAACAGCAAGTGCAGGCATAAGACAAGGAGAAAAAAAATCTTCCATTCATAAGCTTCTTGTCTGGTAGAAAAACCAGAATCGAGAATCTCATCCCGTGGTGATCTTCCAATCCCTACACCTCCTTCAGCATGTCAAAAGTCTCTAAAACCCTAACAAAAACCCCGCATTTGTACCCAAATTGAGCTTGACGATCACGTCCTTAAGCCATTTTCGAAAAGAACAGTCGTGATCATGATTGCCCACCAGAAGAGATCCCTCTCTACTCGCGCAGATCATCGCGTCCCGCAAATTCGCCATCGCCATCTCTCTCTCTCTCTCTCTGCTCTCGCTCGCGATCACACTCTCTATCCTTCACTTCTATCATTACGAATGGAAAATTTCTCCTCATGGATGAATTTTCAGGCCGAGTATGGATGAAACTATTTCTTCATAGATGAAACTTTCCTGAAAATCAAAACCCCACTCTGGGAATCCGTCCTTCTTCCTATTATTATTACTACTATTATCTTCTTATGATATTTACTTTTAAAGCCACCTTTTTATATTTAAAAACTGATTCGATTTTTGCAAAAAAAAATCATATATAATTAAAAAGATGACAACCCAAAGAAGCCGGCCGCCACATAATTGTATGCACTTGATGTTGTTGATTGTGCACTTGCATCTTGTGCACACTCACATCTTCTTGTTGTTGTTGATTGGTGTGCACTCACTTGTTGTTGATTGATTGTGCACATGCAATTGATGTTGTCAATTGTGCACGCACCACTTCTCGTTGTTGATTGCACACACACTACACTTGTTGTTGTTGTTGATTGTGCACAAACACACAAACTTCTTGTTATTGTTGTTTCTGTACACAGAACTTATTGATTGGGTGTGCGCACTTTTTGTTGTTAATTGTGAGACTTTGTTGATATTCTTTGTTGGAAGAAGAAAGAGCAAAGCCTTCTATTGTATATGTGAAGTACATTCTATAGGTATTGTACATATACGGACCTCCTTGCTGGTTATAATATATATATATATATATATATATATATATAGCTACTTACCTCGTCCTAGTTATTGGTGCATGTCGGACTTTGAATTTAAAGGTTTTATTGGAAAATCATGAATCGATGCAAAATAATGATCTAGATGATGAATGAAAAAGTTGCCTAGTCTGGAATGTTCTCTCAATTATAGTATCAATGAACAATAGCCTAGCAACAGGTGACAAAATTCCAGAATTTTATTAATTCAATTTTAACTTAAAAAATGAAAATTTAGAGACATTATTCCACCATGGCTCCTGTGGCCTGCCCAAGATTATTTTTTGTTGCAAATTTTCGCCAATTTGCGAAAACAATTTTGAAAAAAGAATATTCTCTCACAAGTTCCTTGCTTGTCAAAAACCAACTCGCCAAAAAAAATTTAATTAAATAATTTTTTTGCCTACAGCATGAAAAGATGCTTAAGATTTCTCAACTTTCATAACTTGAATATTGTCAAATTTGGCTAAATGTTTTTATGGATGATTGCCACTTGAGAATATCACAAAATTGAAGTAAAATACATATTATAGAAACTGTTTCATCATATTCTTATAAACACAAAACCTTATAATCAAACATTGTGGTACTTTGTCACCATTTTGTGCTAACAATGGTTCCTTATTTTGTAAAGTTGCCACATCCTTTATCATAGGCTAGGGTTAGGTCCGGCACGTTATAAAAGATTCATTCATTTTTTCAAGAAATAAGTATAAATTTTTTCATTGATGGAAATTTAAAAGTTCAATGAAGTTTGTTTGAGATATGGATGCCTATAAACTAGAGATTTGAATTTCCCAATTGTTGGGTTGACTCATATATTGAAACTCCTGTATTAATTTCTTCTGAGTTGAAGGAGTTTCAATACAAGAACATTGAAATTTAGCTAAATTTTCCTATACTCATTTCTTCACAACTGTCACATTCCATAAACTTGAAGAAGGGTTAAAAATTCTTAGGATTTCATGCTTTTTCAAATTTTGTCACTTAAGTTGTGCATTTATCAAGGATTTTGGCACTTCAACATCCTTTTTTTTTAAAAATACTTAAAAACTTCAGGATTATTTAATGTTGAACCTGACCTTAACCTATAATATGCTTGTTGGTCAAGAAAACTTGCATTAATAAGCTTGGTCATAACAACATGTTCCCATGAATGTCCCCAACAACGAGTTCTTGAACAATTTGTAGCTAAATTCGACAAACAATGTCAATTAAAGATTTGCTTCCAAGATTGTCCAACTCCCAATCTAGTGTAGCACCTTATCCAGTTTGACATTTAGGTGCTGAATTTCATTTTATTTTTCAAAATCAAGTTCCACAATTGGAATGGTAATTTATAAAATTTTCAGCCTGAAATTTTGAAATATTTTTTTTGATAATGACAATTGATCATTGCACTTAATGTCATGAAATGATCTCATTGAAAGAAAAGTATTGCATGATCTCCTCTTCTGATCACAAATCTCGGATGCAAGCATTAGGGATTTCACTTTATAAACTTCAAAGCTAAGTCTTAATAAACTTTGAAGTTGCTAAACGTAGGTAGGTAAATGACATGAAAATCACCTACTTATCTATCTATGAGGGAAGGTAATTTGTTGGTTTGTCACATTGAGATCTCCCAAATCATGGTGTCTCTTGCCATCTTCTTGGTATAGTTGGAAAGCCCTCAATGAGTAGGGAAGCACCTCATTGATCCCATAATGTTTTGACTTGTGGTGGAGAAGTTATTGAATATTGAACATTTTTCTCATTGAAAATTCATAAACTAAAATTTATAAGAGAATTTGGTGCACTCTTGGTTTTTTTTGGAAAGTCCTCAAGGAATAAGATTTAATGAAGGTAATTTGGAAATTTTTGAACTCAATGGGTAGAAGATATCAAAATTTGAGTAGTTTTTATAATTGGAAATTTAATTAAATTACAAAAAATGATTTTGGAAGGAAAAATTAGTTGAGTAACTAGTTCACATTTGGGTCAACAGCATAGACTACTACTTATTACACTACTTAGATACTAAGTAGTAGAAACAAAAATAACAATAAACTCTGCATAATACAACTTACATAATTGTGTCAAGTTCCCAATTTTGTCATTGATGGGCATGTAATTTTCTTAACTTTGTACATTTTGAGCATGTCATTACTAGAAATTTAACATTTTTTTAAAAAAATACCACAAAACTTGAAAAGGTACCACAAGAAGCAATTTCACCTTAATAAAAATGGTTTCTCTCCCAAGATATGAAATATTTAGGATGTGTCTCTTTGAATTCTCTTGCAACAATGCCTCTGATTTAAGATCATGGCTCTGCTAAATCACTCCTATCATTGTCCCATAAGCCAAAAGCATGAAGCAAAGTGGTCCTCATACAGGGCTGGCTCCTCCACTCATATGATTTTTGGTGGGGATCACAGGCAGGGGGTGCAGGGAGGTGGTTGGTGGTATAGAACAATATATTAGATGAAACAATGGCACTTTCCCAATATAGTAGGCTAAGTGAATTTTATTTTATTTTTTGGGAAAATTATAGCCTTTTGTCCCAAGTCTCTCCCCAATTATTGAACTAAATTAAATTTAAAGATGTGTTTATTTAATTTCCTCATTTTATTTTCTCACAAAATGGCTGTGTTAATGAGTCTAGGTTACCACATTTTCAACCACCTACCAGACTGGTAGGACATCATCGGGAATATATGCAAACACAATGTTAAGCCAATATATGCTAATCTAGTGTACATAATTAACAACTATCAGATTTGTCTTTTACTTCATGTCTTGTCTCTGGTACTTCATACCTAGATATTCCAGGCCACAGTGAACCAGCAGCACCCACCAGTGCACCATGAAGGATGAATGGAAAGTGGTCTGAAAACAGTTTTCTGTTGGGTTCCAGTTCCCTAACTATTGTTTTCTACCTATCTACTAACAAACCCACAAGCAGGTTGTTAGTAGGTAGGTAATAACAACAGCCGTTACCTATGTATAAACCATCTACTTACCTAGAAGTTGCCTCTTTTCCTGCCTATCTCCCTATATCTGAGACCTATTTCCTACAGAATTGGTTACTAAGGTGAAACCAAACATTACCTCAGTTGAGGTTCATCCACAACTGAGTAATAACGGACATCCAGTGGATGGTGTGCTGGTGGGTGCTGGTTCGGTGTGGCCAATATGACATACAGACATACATGTATAATTGGTATCAGTTTCTCAATTATATACCAGTACAGCACATGTACAGACCCAATGTTGTTGAGGTTATTTATAAAGAACCATTTGATCCTGGTTATTTCAAAAACCTTAAAAGAACCAATGGGTTTCATGAAATAACCGACAAAGAATTGGCAGTTTTATGGCTGGTTATTGGATTTTTCCAGAGTAATTGAGAATGGTGATTATATACTGGAATTGGCTCTTTGATTTTTCACAATTGTGATTATGAATCCTAAGAATCACCCTGAGAAGTGGCCGGGTCTGTTTGTGTTTCTAATAACCGCCTAACCCTGCTATAAACCATTGTCAAACTCAGGAAACACAATAAAATTGTGAAAAATCAATAATACAACTCAAAAACGTTATTGATATAAAAAGAAGGTGTGCATTGGAAAAGAGGTGAGTAGATGGGGATCATAGGTAGGTGTGAAAAACTGAGACAGAAATGACAAATTTAATTTTTATTATACTTAGATCTATATATTAAGAGTGAAGAAGCTATTTAAGCACACTTATTAGTTTGCAAATTTAAAGAGATCTAAGATGTTTCTTTCTTTCCCATATCCAATTGGTTCTGTTTTTAAACAAATAAAAATTAACAGCAAAAAAACATCCCCCAACAAATAAATAAATGAATCAGCTTTGCAATCATCCATGAATTGGTGGGGTAGGAGTTCTTCTTTTGGGTGTGTTGTTGTTGGCTTTATCATTGTTGTTAATATTGTTGGGGTGTTTCATCAGTTTGGAAGAAGGAAAAATGCTCACAATAATAAACATGATTGCCTTTGTTGTTGCTGTTGTTGCATTATTCTTGTTCCTGCATTATTAGTGTGCTGCAAAAGGTGCTCCTTTTTGCTCTGTGTCTCGCTGTTCCCACCACCCCCCCCCCCCCCCCCCTCTCCTCTTTGACTAAAGCGTCCCCTCCCTTTTTTTCCCGGGTATGTGTGTCACGATTTTTTGGGGCCGGG
>Ga0116231_10003419_pt1 | contig 33018 bp, 18 predicted proteins | sample S1TSphgellanicum_2_FD_89695 | JGI IMG/M metagenome (GOLD analysis project Ga0116231, IMG submission 89695) | Host-associated microbial communities from peat moss isolated from Minnesota, USA - S1T2_Fd - Sphagnum magellanicum MG | ecosystem: Host-associated > Plants > Peat moss > Unclassified... | reverse complement strand
GTATACTTACATTTATTGTTGTAAAAATTATTATAGGTCAAATAATTATTTTCTCTTGGTAATTATTAACTATAAATACAATAATTTGTCAAACATAACATTAATTTTCATAATTACTGTAAATTTACTATAAAATATTTATCAGAAATGATTAATCACATATTTTTTTAAGATAATATTATTATATAATAATTCACGAAATTACAATCAGTAAAAGAATTATTTTAACTACATTGTAATTTTTCCAAATTTTTAATTCAGGTTTGAAGTTATAAATTAAAAAGTGCGAATAATTATTTTCAATTAGAAAATAATTATGCACATACTAATTAATTTTTATCTGAAATAATTACAATGATTTGAAAGTAATGTCACATTATTTACACTAATTAATTTTTTCTAATATAAGAATATAAATTATATAATATAAAAATTTATGTTATAACAATAATTAGATTTAATAAACATAATCATTTATAATTATTTATAAAAGTGATTTATTATGGATAACACTAGTAGAAAAAACCTTTGAAATTCAATCAATAATGTTTTGAATTAGAATATAAATTTAAGATTCCAAAATAATAATTCGGAATTGAAATATCAATTTTAGATCAAATAATTTTTTTGATGTTAAATAACAAATTTCAGAATTAAAATGTCAATTTTTAGATTCAAATAATAATATTCAAAATTAAAATGTCCATTTTAAGACTCAATTAATAATTTTTTGAATTGAAAGATTAATTTTGAGAATTCAAAATAATAATCTGGAATTAAAATTTCAATTTTGAAGTAAATAATTTCTTAAAATTTAAATTAAAAACTTCAAAATTCAAATATCAAATTTCAAGTTCAAATAAAAAAATTTAAAATCAAGTTGTCGATTTTTAGATTCAATAAATTTTTAAAAACTGAAATGATAATTTAGAATTCAAATATCAATTTCTAGATCAAATAATTTTTTTGAATTTAAATAAAAATTTTCAGAATTGAAATGTCAGTTTTTGGATTCAAATTACAATATTCAAAAATTGAAATTTCCATTTTTAGATTCAAGTACTAATTTTCAGACTTGGAGTTTCAATTTTGAAAATACAAAATAATAATTTGGAATTTAAATTTCAGGTTTAAATCAAATGTTTATTGAAAATTTAAATGCAAAATTTTTAGAGCTGAAATATAAATTTTCATATTCATATAAAAATATTCAAAATCAAAATGTTTATTTTTTAATCAATTAATAATTTTCTGAATTGAAATACTAATTTTTGGATTCAAAAATATTAATTTGAAATTCAAAATCAATGTTTAGATCAAATAAGTTTTTTTGAATTTAAATTGAAAATATCATATTCAGATCAAAAATTTCAAATTCAAGTACTATTTTAAACAATTGAAATAATCATTTTCAGATTCAAATATCACATTTCAAATTTTAATATATTTAAAAAAAATTAAAATAACAGTTTTCAAAGTTGAAATATCAATTTTCAGATTTGAATAAAAAAATTCAAAGCTCAAATATTAATTTTGAGATTCATTATATGAACAATATACATACGTATGCATATTATATATATATATATAATTTTACTACATACATTAAAATACACCCCTATGGCATTGTAGAATACCTTTAGGATGCAATTAATTTGGTGATTATTGCAACTAATGGGACATATCAACCTATTAATGGATGAAAATAAATGTAAAATTGATGTAACCAATAGGATGAAATTTTTAATAGTTGCATCATAGTTAAGAAAATGACCAAAATAGTTTAAAGTTGGTTGTGTAGTTGCAAGTATTCCCAAATTTAGTCGCAAACGACTACAAGTTGCATGTATCATAAATGGAGTGGTTACATTTTGGCTGATTTCTACTAGTGTTTTAAGCTTTAGATTTCTTTCAACTTTCTCATTCAACAACCTAAGCTTTGATACCATGTTAACAAATAGGAGATCTACTCAAGTGCAAACATATATCTTTATTGAAAGGAAACTAAAACATGATGTTCAGAACACGAAACATAACATCAAGAACTTTCCAAGGTTCTTGTCACATGAAATACACAAACTTGTGCAATGAAGAAAAGAGAGCCAAACCATTAACACCAAGGTATTTAACTAAAAGACCAAACCATAAATAACCAAACTAATATAAGTAAAAAAAGTAATTCAACCTTGTGAAAGTAACTTAATTACTTTTTAATTCCAGTAACTAATGAAACCTAACTAGTTGAGCTTGAATTCTCAACACAGATATATTTTGGAATCACACAATATAAATTGGATAAAGGTATTTTCTTTTTGATTTAATTTTGTGTTATGGTTTATCATATTATGCAATTTTTTTGGAAAAATATGTTCCAAAATTACCATGGTTGAAATTCAAACATGGACACCCTTGGAAAACTATACAATGTGACAACATTTTTGGTCCCCCCTTTAGTGTGCTTTCACCTTTTAGGCTGATTACATTAATCAAATGCAATTCAATGCATTCACATCTACATTTGCCACCTCCTAGATAAGATTAAAAGGACAGACCTGTTGAAGGACTTTTGGATTTCATTCATGATTATGTGTTTCACTCTTCAATTATGGAACATGGATCATTTTTCTTTCAACCTATTTCCTTCAAGCTTGAACAATTTGTGTACATGTTAGTTTAGGATTTATAGTAATTTAAATTTTGTTTTGTGTATTGTATGTACATGTTGTTTTAGGAATTTGTTGTTAAAAAAATCCATAGGTAAAATAACCTTAATGGGAATAAAAACCCCATTAACATTTGGCAACCACATAATGGATCATAATTCAAAACCAATCACGCTTAAAATTTCTGGTTAGATTTAGTAGTTTTAGTAGATTAGGTTTGAAGTGATCATGTTTCAAATTTTAATTTGTCACATGTTTGTTTGGTTTGTGTAAACTTTAGGATTCAAGTTTTTGGTCTTGATTTAATTTGAAATCCTTAGGAATAGGGTGAGGTTAGTGTAAAGTTTTTGAAGATAGATAGGCGCCCAATTTGTAAAAGAAGTTTTATACAAACTTCTGATTATTAGGAGGGGTCATTCTAGAAAAAATATATATTGTTCATAAATAATGCAAGGGTTTTCCTAAAACCTGTTGATTTTAGAAAATGTCAAGAGTAATTACTAGAAGTCTTAGAAAACAATTATAATAGGTCAGACATCAACATGCACAATAACAAGATGAACAACAAGTGCAACCTATAGGAGATGAACCTGTGAATGCACCAAACATGGATGTAGCACAGAGGGGAGAAGTCAATGAACAACATCAAAATGTAACAAAACCGGTTGTGCAGAGAGACCCAGTAGTGTTCTCAACCACTCACCAAGAAACACCACGAATAATAACCCAATTGAAGGTGGTGAATGTTCATAATGATGACAATCATGAACCTATTTAACTGTTTGATGAGGTTGTATCTGTTCGACAACCATGGTGATTTACAACGCCAAGTTACAATCTACCTAGAATCGATGCATCTACATCAATTTCAACATTTGTTGGTTTTCAAAACCAACCATCACATACTAACATTCATTTGGTACCCACTAATTTGGAGATGGAACGACTTCACCTACTCAACAGGTTGGGATAACTTTGTCATGTCAACCAAAGACCGTTTAATCAATCAATTTCTATACCACATGTAGAACATGTTGAACCCAAAGCAACACCCATAGTTGTTCGACAAGGAATCACTTATCCAGAAGGCACATGACCAACAAGATATTACTTGGTCTAGGTGAAAGATCACAAGTTCCACATCACATACTAGTTTCAAGAGGAAACCAAGGTGATGGAATTATGACATGTTCATATTGTTATCAAATGGGACACTTGTTCAATCGTTGCCCATTTGTTGATGATAAATTAAGGCGATTACTCAAGGAGGAGGTGATGAATACTCATCAACTTGTTCTTCCAACCATTATAATAATAGTAGCCAATGTGTTTAAATTAGGAATTCAAGCCATGAATCTTAGTATAGGTCATACGGTAGTACCTATTAATTATCAGACAACTTGGTCACAACCTGTTATACCTTGTACCAAGTAAAACCAATATGCTACCTACTTCAACATACTTGAATGTGGTATACCCCCTTTTGTGCCTTTAGATCCTAGTTTGTATCTAGCATATCCAATTGGAATAAAAGGATTTGACTATTTGATCTTTAGGAATTATACAGGTTATGTACCTGGAAATGTGAACCCAGTATTTGAACAACTTGTTGCGCCACCAACATATATACCAAACTTTGTTGGAAATCAATTTCCTATAGTGGTTCAATTAGTCATTAGCAAGGACAGATAACTTGTTCAGCAACCTGTAACTACATCAGTGCCAACCATTGTATAAGTTATTACCAGTTTACCAACTTCTGTACCCAAAAGTTCTACTCACCAACCACTAGATGGAGGACAATTTGGAGACTCACCTAGAAGAAGTTCACCTGAAGGAGATCAATTTAAAAAGCCACCTTTTAATCCACATGTTGGATCTTTTGGTGGCCAACACCTGACCTGCACATGTTCGTGCCACCATGGTATCAATCACTTGTTGTGCAACATGTTTGAGAATTAGCAACCAAGTTGCCATATAGGAAGCTACAACACCCAACCTATGTCAAAGACATTGATTTGGATGCTCACATCAAAGTATTCAAGAAGGCCATTAAAGCTAATGGTGAAAAAATGGAAATTGGCATCGTTAATTTGGTTTTACTTTCAAGGATAGTATCTCTGAATGGGAGAAAATTATGTTCAAGCCATTCGAAATACACTTTTGAAAAATTATAACAAACATTTTGCAAGCGATTTAAAACAATGAAGAATGATGATGAGGTCTATATGCAATTATGAAACATACAACAAAAACCACCGAAGGTGTTGAGGTTTATTATGAACGCTTGTTGAAATTAGCTAATTTTCTACATGTTAAAGTAACAATTTTTTTTTTCACCATTGTTTTAAGGGCAAGTTTATTACCTTACCTAAGATTAACAACTGCAAGTATGAAAAGAAATACCTTAAGTGAACACAAGGAAGTTGTTGTAGTATGTGAGGAAAGTGGACCTATTAGTATGAATTACAATGTTCTATTAACCACACTTGAAGTTAATGCAGGGGTTGAACCTGTAGTACTTGTTGTGATAATCAAATCAACATTAACTTGTACCAATTGTGGTAAAACTGGTCATTTAGTGGAAACCTGTCATGATAAGAAAATAAAGGTACTAGTTGTGCCAACTGCTACAGTTAAATCTACGAAACTTGTAGCAAGAACTAAAACCCAACCTGTTAAATTAGGAAAATTGCATGTTCATTATCCTTGTATAATTTGTTCGAATGTAGAACATAGATCAAGAGAATGCCCTAGAAAAATTGAGGTATAAAACATGTTCAAAAGTAAACTTGTTAGTTCTAATGCCACAACAACATTTAAATTACCTATAATTGATAATGTGCTAATTAATGTAGTAGTTGTTGTTACCACCCGCAATTAGCAATTGGAATAGTAGGTGTTCAAGGAGAGGGAGTTGGTTAAAGCTAAAAAGGTTGAAGAATGGCAACAAGAAGAACATCTACAAGATTCGTTCATTGAAACTTTTAGATAGTTATAGCATAGTGATAACTATAGCATAGTGGGGCTGAAAAACAACCTACTACCATTAATGAAGGTTCATTGCAGAGTAATTGGGCTAGATTGCCTAATAATCCTATCACAACTCAACCTGTTGAAAGAAATTGAATCAACAACTTGTCATTTCAGAACAGGTTACTACATAAAAGACTTTAGAAAAAATTCTAAGGGGTATTAGTAAACAACTCTTGGAGACCAAGTATGCATTGAACTTGGGACAATTGTTGTTGGTGATTCTTGATATCAAATGCTACATTTTTAACCTGATACCATCAAAACCTACTTCACCAGAACTTGCAATTGCATCATATGCCATTGACCATCAAATGGGCAGTAATATAGGTTCAAATAGGGAAGAACTTCATTGAAGATGTGTTTTTAGATTGTGGTTTTGGAGTTAATATTATTACAGAAAAACTGAGGGTATAGTTAGGTCTATCAAAACCAAAACCTGCACCTTATAACCTATGTGTGGTTGATCAAACCATTACAAAACCCTTAGGTTTGATTAAGGATCTTAAAATTCTTGTTCACGGAATTCCCTATGCAATGACTTTTACTATAATTCAGAGTAGTGTGTTAGACTCCAAATATTTTGTTGTTAGGTCATCCTTGGTTAAAGGATGTTAAAGTGTTTCACGATTAGGGCAACAACATTATCATTATACAAGGAGTCAGTATAATTAAAACCATACCTGTTACTAAGAAACTTGGAGGACCAACCAAGCATCCAAAAGTATTAATTTGTTATGATTTCCATTTTGGAATATCTGACGAAGAGGAAGATTTGATGTTTGCCACAAAACCAAGACTGTTATCAATAAGAACCATAGTTGTTCCTACGTCAGTTTGGTCAAATCAACTTGTAAAATTGATTACATCAATAGGTTTGATTTTAGTCAAACATGTTATAATTGTTGAACCTATATTTGAGCCACCTATTTCATTTGATATACTTATCAAACTGGTACTTGTACGACCTATTAAAAACCCCCTGATACTTTCCAACAACATTTACCGGAGATTTTTTCCAACTTGAAGTAAGAGAAATGGAGGTTGACGAAATGCTTGCTCAAATTAGAGTTCAAAACCTTTGCATTGTGGGATGGATTGTCATTGAAGAAAAATAATTGACCAAGATCAATTTGGGTTCTAAAGAAAACTTGTAATAGGTTAAAATCAGTGTAGATTTGGAACTTATTGTCAGTTATCAACTAATTGAATTACTAAAGGAGTTCAAGGACATCTTTGCCTGGACTAACAAAGATTTGAAGGGTATACCACATGACATGGCTCAACATCAGATTAAGTTGGACACATTGATACCACTTGTTCATCAAGCAAGGTACCGATTAAACCCTAATTATGCAACCATTGTCCAACATGATATTGACAAATTGTTTGCTACAAGTTTTATTAAACGTGTTGAAGAGGCTATTTGGCTATCACCTATAGTTATAGTGCCTAAAAAAGATGGGAAATTTAGAATTTGTGTGAAATTTAGAAAGTTTAATGTGGTTACCAAGAAGGACCCATATCCGTTACCTTTTACTAAAGAGGTTATCAACATTGTAGCTGGACATGAGGTTTATATAGGCATAGGTCAGGAGGTTACTTTAATCTCAAGTACCCCGCATGCTTCATAGGTATGTACAACACTCATAACAACCTTTGAAGACACACTTGATTGTTAGAAGACTGTAGCACCAATTAGTCTTCAAAATTTGAGTCAAATGAAACTTGTGGAGGCAATAGGTGCTAAATCTATCAAAGAAGTCATCAGTCAACTAGTTGTAAAAGGCTAATCTAACCTAGGACTTTGAGCTAACATTTTGAGGACAAAATGTAGATTTCAAAGCAGATAATGTTACCCATATTTGGTAACATGTGACTTAATAGATTGATAGTGTAAGCAAGTTGTTAAACCTAACAAGTGTCTTAAGTTGTTATCTAACTTAGCCTGTAGTATTAATTTAACCAGTTATTAAACCTAGTAGGTAATGTTATTGGGTTAAGATGATAGGTTGGCAAATCAGTCAACAGGTGATATGTAGAACTTGTATTTGATAGAATCGATAGTTGAACAAGTAGTTAGATAGGGTGTATTTTTGTTTGAAATTTTGGATTGTTAGTTTAAGTACTGGCTAACGATTGTTTATTATGGTCAATCATGATGTTGTATTTTGAAATAACTAGTATAAGAATTACTTGAGGACAAACTTGTTAAAGACTTTTGATTTGATAGATGATTATGCTTTTCACTCTTCAATTATGGAACATGGATCATCTTTCTTTCAACCTATTTCTTTCAAGCTTGAGCAAGTTGTGTACATGTTAGCTAGGGAATTGTAGTAGTTTAAGTTTTATGTACCTATTGTTGTTCAAGGAACCTATTGTTGAAAAATCTAGAGGTAATTTAACCTTGATGGGAATAGAAAAACCCATTAACAAGTACTTACCATATGAATAAGTATTTAACCTAAGAAGGTAGGACTACCTACCTACCTACCTTTTTATCAAAATAGGTAGGTAAGTATGTAGCCTAGGTTTGTGGGCACCTACTTACATAACTACTTAGGAACTTGCCAAACTAATATTAATATTTTGTATGAAATTCATTTTGAAAGTGCCACATGGCATTTTTACATTGGGCCACATGTCATAATAAAAAATCATCCAAGCATTTGAATTGAACATCCCAAATTATTTCAAAATAATAGTAAATATTTGGACACTTGGTAGCACATCATTTGCCCTCAATATTGACCAAAATAATTGCATTTTAATCGCATGTGACAAGACATATATAATGGAGTCAAAAGATGAACTTGTATTTGTTGACTTTTTTTTCAATCCAATACCCCTTGTCGTTTATGATTAATATCATATGCAATTTGTCCAAGGTGACTAATAGGTTTTAGTCACAAATGTTGCTTGTAACTAAAATTTACTTATAGAGACAATCGAAATATGTGTTTTTCTTCTAGTGTGTTGTTCCACTACATTTAACTTCCTTTGTTTCATTCGTTGGATTTAAGTTATCTAGATTCTTGTATATGAAATTTAGAAAGGCTTTCTTAAAAGTAGACAAATGTCATCTATAGATGTCTTCATCCTTTTTGTGTGTAGCCAAATTTTTAGTCATTTATTCCTTGAATTGAATTTATGCTAGTTCCCACTATTCATCTAGTTCAACATTAGAGGTACATAGTATAGTGTAATACTATATCGAATCGTCATACTCCTCCAATTTGTTGTTAACATATACAAGATCCAAATCCTTGCACCTCTCCAATAGATCATCCAATTTGGTCTTGGTTTTTAGCATCTCCTTTTATAGTGTTAACACCTCCAAGATTGCCTTTTCCTTTTTTTTCTTCCACTTTTTGTTAATGGAATTCTTCTACTACAATCATAGACATCATGTGTAGAATCTATAAAGACATTTTTCCAATTGTATTTTCCTTGGTCTCCTGCTCCTATAGCCAAAATTCTTTATCCATTTTCAATCCTTCCTTCTTATGTTTATAATCTACAAGTGCCTTCTAATACTATTGTTCTATATCATTCCATGCCTTTTTTCTTTTTTTTTCAGTTCTTGGCATTCCTTCTATAGAGCTATCCACTCAAGCATCCTCCTATTCTATTATCTATGGTTAACTCTAGTATTTTTGCATTCATTCGTTCTTCCATTTCCATTTTTTTCTTTTTCTAACCCCCCATTTACTTTTTATATTCTTCATAACCTTCCTACTCCTTCTACATCTATTTAAAAAATCCTTGTTTCTTTCCTTCCACTGTGGTTCAATTGCATTTCTAACCCCAAATTTCCCATCTTTAGGCTGACTATAGCCATTACTTGAAACACCTCTATAGTTTTGTTGTGCTCCAAGACCTCAATTACCATATCTTTTACAAATTTGGGGTAAGGTTTTGTGGTGTCTCCTCCCTAGATCCTTCTCTTGATAACATCACCCTATCCTTTATATGTAGTTCTTCACTCATCTCTAGAGTTGTCCCTTCTATTAACCCTAGTTTACTTTGTGGTACTAATATTGCAATTGGTCTATACTCATTGAATGATGGTTTTGTTAAAACCGTATGTGGTACTTGAGGTTGTTGTGGTGATTGTTGGTTCATCTATGGTTGTTTTGCCTAGACATCCATTATGACATCCTCATGAGCCTCCATCTATGCATGATAATCATAAAGATCATCTATTGCATCACGCTCTAACTAGTGTTATTATTCATGTATTGTTGTTGTCAATTGTGGCGATCTACTTCACTTTGGCTTCATCTACTATAGCTACTCCTTCCTCTATTGGTCCTACATTGAGTTCATATCCTTCTATGGTTTGGAAGGAATGTGACATGTAACCACTCTTAGGACTATGACTTTAGGCTATTTGGAACTCCATCACACTAATTTCTTAGGTCTAACATGCTTCCTTGACTTCCATCTTTGTTTTGATCCTCCTCAAATTTCAGCTTTGTTCTTTTTTTCCATCATTCATGGAGATCCCTTTGATGCTCCTTTTGTACTATTTGAAACTTGTTGCATTTCCTCCTTGGTTTTTTTTTATCTTCTTCTAGGTTTCTTTTGTTTTTTTTTCTACAACCTTATAATCTTCTTGAAACATGTATTTAAATAGCCTTTCTAAAACTAACGTCAAATAATAGGTTTTTTTTTTTTAAAAAAAAATTCCCATCCACTTGCATTTATGCCTACATTTTGGTCCATTTATCCAACTCACTACATAGAGTTTGCCAATGACATACATTATACCTCTAGGGTTGTCACCACATTTGTGCGTTCATCACGATGTGATAGAAGCATTTGGACATAGGCATAGCCTTGCATCACATCAGTGTAGGGTCAACTTAAGTCAAAATTAAGTCAATGAGGTTGGGTTGTCCCCAAAAAAAATTAATGGCAACCAAAAAAATATCATCTAGTCCCTTTGAATGATGTGGCGATTGAAACATTAAATTCAATTGCCAACTTTCAATTGTCACAATTGATGATCGAAATTTTTTGGTTGCCCACTTTTGGTCACCGATATGGGCATTGTTTGAAAAATCCGATTACCAACTTGGGTGATTGAAAAAAAATTATCGCCAACTTAAGCAATTGAAAATTTTTTGTTGCTTTTTAAGCAATGACCAAAATTGTTTTAGTCATGGATCAATGGCTGTTTTTGATTGAACAACTAAAAAATTTAGGGAAACTTCCAATTTATTTATTGTTCTACCCACCTTTTTTGGGGGCAGATCGAAAAAAATTCAATCATTAATTGTGGCAACTGAAAATGGGCGATCAAAAAATTTTGGTCACCAACTATGGCGACCAAAAGTTGTGGCAATTGAATTCATTTTTGGTTGCCAATCTTGTGGTAACCAAATTTATTTTTAGTCACCATGGGGGTAGTTCGAATGTATTGAAAACTTTCCTTGCGTCAATTTTGACTATTAATTTTAATGGATGTGATGGACACGGATGTGAAGTCCAATGCAAATTGGCCATGTCATGTCCATTTTGACAACCTTATATACCTCTCTTCCCAAAATAAATCTCAAACCCCTTAATCATAAAAGTATTCAAGAATTCTACAAGATTGTCATGGTTTAATTCCTTCAAATCAATGTCCAACAATGTGACTAAACCTGCCTTACTAACCCAAGTTTCTTCTCCTTCTCCCATCTTCTTCCACATTTTTATTCACTCCACCTGTTTGGAATAATTCTAATCTTGTCACATCTAGAATTTTAATCTTTTAATTGCACAGGACCCGTCATAATTCTTGTTGTCTTACTGAAAATACCCCTTTGTAGCCTCTCCAACATAGGTAGGTACTTTGTAACAAAAACTACAAACTTTATTTTTTATATACCATAGATTTAATCTTGTTGTTTGATTTCATTTCAACAAAACATGGAATTTTTTGTTGTATTTTGATTGAAATTTTCAATAAACAAGAAAAGTACAGACTTCTGTAGTGATTTTCAAATTTAGATTATTATGTGGATTTTTTGAAGTATAAAAAATATAAGGAAATTAATTGTAATTGTATTTTTGGATTTACTACATTATATCTTGAAGTACAGATTTTGGGTATATGAAATAACCATGAATTTGGTGTTTTAATGAACTATAAAGACATGTGTGTTTAGAATCAAGGTAGGTTTTATGAATGTGTGCATATTGTGGTGCAAATTTGTTGTTACAATAAGTGTGGAATAATTCTATAGGGATTTAATCCACATCTATTAGTACCTTGACCATTCTCAAATTGTTTCCATCTTCTTACTAATTCATATTCTTGTCCAAGCTTACATGCTATTGTAACTATATTTGGCATCACAAATCAATTTTGTTGTTCTCATGAAACAATTATTGCTATTTAAGGTATCTGACTCGTCATCCTAGGCATTCTTGATGATGGTGTTAATTTTCTATATGTGCAAGAGATGTTGTGTTATGTCATTTGCATTGTTGTTGGCAAGTGGGATCTTATTAGAATTGTTGAAAAAGAGGCTTGGAATAGGTGTGAAGAAGCAACTAGGTTGGTGCCTTATTTGCAATTTGTGGTAGCTTGTTTTGTGCATTCTCTGTGCTTACATTTCACCATTCTGGTGGCCCTCTAGACTGGAGGTTGAGCCTAAGGCATCAAGAAACAATGAGAATTTAAACATTAGAGATGGGGTGGATTTGCTTGATCCTTTTCACTACACTGCAAATGCACCTAGTTGTGCATGGAAAATATAGGTTTTTCATACCTTCCATGACCAAAGTGTGGATAAATTTATGCATGTTTGATTGGTGATCTCAAAACTTAATTTGATGTAGTTGAACAGATCACAAGCACTTATTGATCAACAAAACTTCCAAGATTCAATTTGTTATTAAACATGGTCCTTTATCTACCAATGTGAAGAGCTTCAAATTAATAACATTTCTACATGTAAACAATTTAGAAAAAGTCTTCCTTGTGCAAACCACAATTGTTTCTAATGGTAGACCCCAATAATTTCATTTCCCATAAAATGATATAATTATTAAGGTTTACCATTACCACTAACCTACAGATCTTGAAAATGGTGTGTGATGGTGGCAACAACCTTGCAACAAGGCAAGTTTGAACTGAAATGTTTGTTGTGGTGATGGCTATATAAGAATATTGGGCTTAAAAAATCAAGGAGTAATAAAAGAAACAAAACAAGAGAGCACCAAACAATAAGTGCCACAAAATTGAGAGTGGCAAATGGTGCAAAAAATCATTTAGTTGAAAAAAAGTAGACCAACCCATCAATAGTAGGACACAAACACTTTGTCAAAAGTCAGTTGTTGGGAGGGAATAGACCCAAGCCTTGGATTTTAGCAAGACAAAGAAACTTTATTCAAGAAGTCCTAAAGGTCCATCAAAAGGTGGGTTGGTCACACACCACATTGCCAATTACAATGCAGTCATAAGCTCCTCTTCTGATGGTGCATATGGACCTTTGAGCAACTCTAGATCAAATACCTTTGCTATCGATGCTACATAGTTCGGTAGATCTAAAGCACCTTCTATTGTACTAACATTCGTTGGCACTTCCTTCTAGACACCCAAGGAGTTGATGAAAAGCTTAGTATATATTTTAAACATGGAAATAGGATGAACTTGGATGTTGAACCTACACCCATCCTATCTATTGCTTCATAACTTCCTTCACACAAACCATGATAGAAAATAAAGATCAATAATAGGTGAATATAAATTAGAATACAACATTGTCCAAGTATATGCATGATTGCAAAAGATTCATTCCTTTGGACCAATGTGGTAACCCCTGTACACATAAATTATGAAAAGAAAAGAAAAACACCTAGCAAGAAAGCCAAGGCAATTCAAGACATTATGGAACCATAAAAGGATGTTCAAGTATATGCACATAACTGTTGGAATGAATCAAGGAAATAAGAAATTAGATAAATGACAAGTGTCTAAGGACTAAGACAAATCCAAATTCAACCAATTTTTCAACTAGGCAACCAATCCTTCAACCGATGATCAAATTAGACTTCCAGGGTGGCCAATCCTATAACCATGATCAAATTGGACTTCCATTAGACTTTCAAGGCAACCAACAAAAATAAGGACTGACATTGGACTATTTAGGAGTCTAATAAAACACCATTCTTGTAACCCATAATGAAATTAGAATTATGAGGCAACCATTTATGCAAACCAAAATCAAATTGGACTTCCATTGAAAATACTAACATTGGACTTCACATGCAGTTATACAACGTTGTTCTTATAAATTAAACATATGATAGACTTCTCGATTTACAAGCACCATTACCATAGTTTGAATTTTCAATTGAATCATAGATAGGAATTATAAAAAACAAAAGAGGCATTGCAAAAACAAGTCTAATACAAGTAAAAAATTAATCTAGGTCAACTCTAGATTTATTTTAAAACTACAATCTTTATAAAATCAAAGGTCTCAAGCCACAATCCTTCATTCAACCATGAAACAATCAACATGTTTAACATTTGCAAGGTATGATTTCAAATTGCTCAAGGTTGATGAAGTAATTGTTGCTAATTTACAATGGACATTGTTGATCACATATCTAAAAGTGAGGAAATTTAGGGTTTAATTTCAAGCAAAAACTCACTTGAAAGATACGCCTCTTCTTTCAATCTTTGTAGCCATGACAAATGCATTGGTGATTGGGTTCTCAAACTTGTCAAGGCATCCTCAATCAAGGGCCGAACACTGATAAATTGCAACCAAGTAAGGTGAAATTGTTCTTTATAATTAACAACCTTGCAATATTGGTGAAAACCTACATAGTATGCAATACAATACACATGATATGTGTGGTCACAACTAGCCACAATAATATCATTACTCAGAAACCATTGTGCACAAATTGGGCATTCATTGATAACAATGGTGGATTTACTTAGGCATTGCAAAACACCAGGATCTAGTTTAAAATCAGAATCATGAAGCATGGTCTATGGGTAAAGCACATAACCCCACCACCTACATTTTCTCCAGCATTTCTTCAAGTAGTACCACCTCCAACTCAAGTTGACCTATCTTGGACTTATTCTTTTCAAACACAACAATAGTGGCCACTAGATTTGCCCAAACCACCTCTTATTCTTTCAATTTTGACATTTGAAACTTTTGGGTGATAAGAATCATGTCTCTAATTGTTTCAAGTGATCTCAATTCACTTTGAAAAACACTTGAAATAATTACATTTGATTCATAGCTTGTTGCATTAGGTTCATAATCAACCTAAAATTTGTCAAACCTCTCACATAAGTGCTCAAAATCTTCGGGGTTTTGCTACACTAAAGAACCAACCATAGATTGTCGAACGACCTTTGAAGCATTTTTGGCAGTAGCCAATTGTTATCAACCTACTACATGCACATTTTGAAATCTTCACAACTTCAAATCTCTTCTTCATGCCATTTAGGGCCAATTTCCAACCTTAATAGTTTGTTGCTTTTCTCCAACTTGTTCAAATTTTGAACAACATTGCCATTTTGCATTTGACCATGAGCAACAACTCCATGCTCACTTTTCACACGCTTGCCATTAGGTAGTCGCAGACCTCGTTTCACTTTGCGTATTTTGCCAGTTTCCACTTCTCGAGCCACATTGGTTGCCTTCATCTCCTTCAACTTTGAGACATATTTGTTACAATGAACTCCATACTTTGCCCAATCCAATTCAACATCATAATTGAGCCAATAGATCACACCTTGAGCAAAACTTTTATTAATCTGCCCATTTGTCACCTTGCACTTCCTAGTGACCCTTGTGTACAACTCAAGAATGCTTTTCACTATTTCAATAGAAACTCTCTTGTCAAACCTATAGCCATTTTTTGAAAATTTGGGCCCAAACAATTTTTTCAATCTAGGAAGTTGGCACCTCTTTCATTGTCAAATTCAATACATCTACCCCCTTGGTTTTAAACCTCTATTCTCAACATATCAAACTATGTCAAGAGCCAGAGCTTGTGACCTCCAACAATAACCCTCCTAATGAGCTATAAGATAAATATATAAAAGGGCATAAGCACACTAAGCCCCCCAAAAATTGTAGTCACAAGTAAAATCATTTTGCGATTATCTTTTTTGGGTAATGTATGGACATCACATCTTGGATATTTTTGCTTGTTTAAAATATATTTGATTAACTTGAAACGCAATCTAATCAATTATTTTTAAAAATCCAATAAACAATGAAAAACTTGAATGTATGGAATATATTTGTGACAAAATAATACTTGTCATAGAGTTTGTAAAATTGCACATATACTTCAAAACTAAGGTTGTGAATGGAATTCTTGGGTGAATTTTTTTTTTAATGGTTTATGATATTCGTATACATGAATTAAATCTAGGACCATTTAGAAATTTAAAAAAATTGTGTTTTTTGCATTTTTGAACAGTAAATGCATAATAATATATATTTTAGGAAAAAACCACTACCATATCAAAGAGGAGGAGATTTTATAGATGGGCATTACATTAGTTTTTCAATTTTCTTTTATTTAGTAATGTTTCATGAACCACAAACATGAGGCCTTATTGTTGTTGAAAAACTATAAATTATATACTTTGTGTACATAAATTTTATCCAATCCTCTTCACCTAATTGTTGGATCAAGATTATTTTTGACTCAAAGGAAACTTTGAGTTCCAAAATGTTATCATGCAAATTTTAAAGTTTTTTGCTTGTGTTTAGGATAACCAAAGAATATCATCAAGATTTTAGCTTATTACATACTATAATACTCGTTATACATCACCTTTTTTGGTGAAAAGTGGTTCACCCTTAATGTGCTTTCACCCAAAACAAATGAAAAAAGCTTAAACACAACTACAAAACCTTTTTTAGGTTGATTAAACTTCTAATGATCTACGCAATATGGCTGCAAAGAATCCAAAACAAAAAATACACATAATGCAAAAAAGGCCCACATATTCATGCTTTAGGAGATGGAAGATCTAGATCATAGAGTTTTAGACTATTTGAAGAAGTTGAGGAAGATAGGTGATGTTAAGTTTAGTAGAAAGATAGGCGGGTTGACACAAAGCTCAAATGAACTATTGCACAAGCGAATGGGGAAGAAAGGGTTTAAGTTTAGGGTGATTGAGTGATGTAACACAATGTACCATTTTGAAAATCCCTCCAAAAACAAAGGACTTGTTGGACATAGGTTTGACTTTGACTAGGTAAAAAATTGATTAGGACTCTAATTTGTAATTCCTAACATTTGTTCCTAACATGTAGCTCGGATCTTGAATAAGGCCATATTTACACCTTTTGGCCTCTCTTCACAAATGGTCAACCATGGATATTGCGAAACAAAGTACCATGTTCAAGAGCACTAATTGTGCAGAACATTCATCACTCCATACCACATGGTTTTTTGGCCAACACACCTTGCTTTTCAAGTAACCTCGATGCAATATGAAAACATGCTACACAAAGAAGTTGTCATGAGTCTTGTCATCACTAATGTAGTAATGGACTTCTTGTAGGATTATAAAACTTTGAGGGTCTATGGTGCTGAACTCAGGGTTAACTCTATAGGTGATATGCACTAAAATGGAGATCTGAAAATTGTACCAATGCATATCTTGAACCTCATTTTGAGTTTTGAAAGCATAATTTTCAAAAAAATCAATACATGACAAAATGGTACCATTAGGGATGTCTTTCAGAAATGCCTTCATAAAAAAATAACTTGTTAATCCAAAGATTGAATTGTTGCCTTGATTATAATGCACATAGATTCCAACACAAATATGGGCAACAATAAAATGTACACATGGTTGCAATTGTTGTACCTTGTCCTGCCACCTTGCCACAAAGTTGTGTGTTACAAACTCTTTCAATCTTGGATGTAGGTAGTTTAAGAGCTCTAATGTTGGAATATCCATGTATTGTAACTGTGTCATTTTTTAGTCATTGCCATTGTCCATTTGTCCAACAACAACCTTTGCATATTGTCTCCATTGTGCATAGATGAAGCAAAAATAACTTCTTTAGTAGGGTTTACCTTTAAAGTGTTGATCCCACATGATGAACATTCACCCATCAAGCAAGATCGCTTATACTATTCATCACTTGCTGGGTTAGGACAAATAATAAAATTGCATGGTTTAATCAGGCCTGAAAATGTGATTTGACTAGCACACCATTTGGTGACATCTTGAACATCTGTTGGGCAACACAACTACACGCACAATTGGCATGAATCCCCCTAGTTTTGGAACACATATTGTTGAAATCGACTTTTAGTTCCATAAGCTTAGTGTAGTAGTGGTAGCAACCTGTTCTCCAATCTTTGATGTGCTTCACAAACCATGGTTTCAAGCAAGAGAAAGCTATCAGCTCAATGGAAACATCATGATGCATCTCCTTGAAGGCAGTGAAGAAGTCTACTTGCATATGACAAACTCTACAAGATTAATGTAATATATGAATATAGAAAAACATTCAATGAACTTGAAAAGACTCCATATTTAGTGAAACAAAGTAACTTGCAAAGTCTGATGGGCAAATAAAATTCATGAAAAGTGACTTGCATTGCAAAACAACTTGCAAATGCATGAAAGAAAGAAAATACAATTTGTTTTTTGCAATGTATAGTATTTGAATCTCAACAACACACGCAAAAGGTTACAATAACATACTAACTTGCTCCTAATTTTCTCATGTTGATTTCTGTTTTGTCATCGACTGCTGCACATTACAAATGTACTCCAAAGGACAATTGAATCATCTTCAAATACATCAATTTCACAACAATTTGATAGATTAGGATGTGGAACATCATTAATTGCACATATTCATCACTAAATCTTCAACATTTGTTTGATAACCCATTTTAAATTTTGAGTGTAGTGGAAATGTAAGATTGTGACAATTTTTTGTTTACATCGTACCATGGAAATACCATGTATGCATAGGAATTATGAGATTCTTGTGTACATGTTTTCTAGAAATGTATACTTTGTTTAACAACAAAAAAAACCAAAACCTAAAATTGAATTAAATGAGTTTTTATTTTGAATTTAATAACATTCAAATAAGTTATATATCACAACTTGGAATGATTACCATAACTTTAAAATATTGAAACACAAACATATATACTATAGTTTACAATTTTCATTATGTATCAACACCTTTTTGATTTTTATAAGCTTGTTTTGACCCAAAACCTTTTAATTCAATTAAAATATTTTAAATGCCTTTTGTTATTAATAACAAAGAAATATTTTACCGAAAACTCATAAATTTATATAAGAAATTTAAACCAAATGATTATGAGTTGTTGATGGGGCCATTTCAAATAATTTGAAGTGAATTTTGGTTGATGCAATGCAAGGTTTTCAAAATAGACATGATGCACCCAAATTGCATCCATCATCATGTTGGGGTTTGTCCGAATGCATTAGTTTTGTTTATTAAGATGGATGTTGACCATTTCTTTTGCTAACCAAATTTTTTTGGTTAATTCAATTCTTGCAACCGAAAAAAAATTATTGTCCAATTTTCCTATCATTAAATTGGGAAATCAAAAATTTTCAACTACTAACTTTCAATCATCAAATTGAAGGATTGAATTGTTTTGGTCATTGATTGAAGTTTTTAAAATCATTTCCTAGAATTTAAGTTTTTAGTTGTCCAATCAATAGTGGTTCGATCTCCACCATTGATTCAATGATTGAATTTTTTTTGATTGTTGTCGAAAAAGATTCATTTGTTCAAAAATTCCAAATAGTGCCCAAAAAATTCAATCATCAATCTTTGGTTGCTAATGTGGGTGATCAAAATTTTTTCAATCGCTAAATTGAATAATCAAAATAAAGTTTTTAGGCATTGATTGAAAATTTTCAGTTGTTTGATGAATGATGGTTTTATGTCCACCATTGATTTAAGGACAAAAACTTTTTAATTGCTACCTAAACAAAATTTGATCATTACTCAAGAAATTTTTAATCTTTAATAAATTTTTTATTCATTAATTAATTCATTTTTATCACTACCCAATTTTTAAAAAATCTTCAACAATTTTTCTAAAAATCACTATTGAAACAAATTTTGATCATTGCCCAAATTTTTAAAAATCTCCAACAAGAAATTTTTTAATCGTTGTAAAACTATGGTGATTGAAAGTTGTGTTGGTCGCCATATAGTTTAAGGAGACCAAATGATATGACTTTTAGTTGTCCCCAATTGTTCCTTAAGTAGCCCAACCTAATTTTGATTTAGGTTGGCCCTATTTTGATATGATGTTGGATAATGTTAGCATTCGAATGAACATATCACATGTCAATGAACACTTAAATGTTGTGACAACCTTGATGCCATGGTGTTCTATGATGATTTGATTAAGAAGCTAGGCATCAAAGTTTATTACAAATTTGTAGTTGATAGGGTCAATGCGTTTTAAAATATTAAAATGGGGGTGATGGTTTAACTGAAACAACAAAATCCACCATTAATGATTACTGTAGTTTGCATGAACCACAACATTAATTTGGTGGTGCAAAGTTTTTTGAATTTGTGCAAGTCGCAAGTTAAGTGGTTCATTTTTTATGTCATAATACAAATTTTGTGATATGCGTGTAAATGTAATGGTTAATTTGTTATTTGCATGTCAGAATAATTCAATATGGACCTAGTTTAAGATTATGAACTTGAGGTGCCTCCATGTGAACCACTCTTGCCAATTTAGGTGATTGCCTTCCCAGATATTCTTAGAATATTTTAATAATATTTCATTTGAAAGTCGAAAAAAATGAAATCTAATTTAATAAGATGTTGCAATATATATTATGTAAATATTTGTTTAAAGAACCTCCCTCAAAATATGTCTTGTTTATTTAGAATCTTCCTAAAAATAAAAATGTTTACTAAACACTAGTTACATAGTGCTTAATGAGTGCTTTTGATTTTATTTTCATTAATTTCATTTCAAATTATAACACATGTTTCCATAGTAGATTAGAAAAAGTTTCATGTAAGGAAATTAAAAACTTGCAACATTAGTAGAATTTTTGAAACAAAAACATGAAAAATTAAGCATTAATTACATGTCTTGTGGCTCCTATTATTGTGAACACACCTTGTGAATAGGCATATATATATCGCAATGCACATATTTGTTATGCATAACTTACAAAATAAAAAAAATATGGACTTATAAAGTGAATTAAATGGAATGTGCACCTTTTATACATTGAATTTCAAAATGGTTCAAATGATTGCTAAGACTCCATTTTAATTAAACAATCAATATATTAATAAAATCAAGTTTTAATTATTTTACAACATGTGAAAGACTTTTATTTTATTTTTTTATTAGTGTTAAAAACATGGGTCTTTTCAAAAGTTCATATCATTAAGGAAATGTATATCTTTATGTTGGGTTTGTGCACAAATGTATAAACCAACTATTTCCAGGGTGGCATAAATGAAAAAAAATTTCTTAGAATTGATGTAAATTGTTGTTGATGATTTATTTTGTCCTTTTGAGCCTAAATGTTTTATAAAAGAATTGGATTTTGGGTGATGTTTTCAAATGTTGATTTTTGAAACACTGTAATTCACATTCAAGCAAGATTGTGGCAAAGGTCGAGATGCATTGTAAAGAATGTATGCCTACTTTTTTATAATCCTAGGTAAAAGAACTTTGGAATATGTTGAAATGGTTAACATATATTGTGGAAACAAAAGGTTGAGCATTCTTAGGAACATTAAAACTTGGTGGATTTTTATGATGTTGCTAGCAAAGATAGTGTTGAGCGAGTACATTTAAAGCCCTAGTTTTGAAGATGCATTGAGATGTTGCCATATTTCAACAAGTTGCTCACAACCTTGAACTTCTTTGCAACTTAAAGGTGACATTGGGATTGTCTTGTTTGGTCATGTTGTCATGCATATGCTTTCACAGGGTTGAATGAGTTGATTAAATTTTTGCAATCTTGGCCTGTTTTGTTTACGTTTAATTTTTTTGAAACTCTACTAGACCAATCTATACTTTTGGTACATTGACATGGGACCCAAAATGGCATACATGAGTGACAACTTTAGTGAATATTAATTAAAATTTCTTGAATAGGACTTCAAATATGTTGGTGCATGACAAGTGGGCCCTTGATTTGAACATGAAACTATTTCAAAAACTTGAGTTTTAACATTGCTAGGATTTCCATTAAAATGCATTAAACACTATTACCTTTCAATTGTGTTGTATGTTCCTATCACTTAAATTTTCTTCTAGTAAATAGTCAATGATGTGTAAAAATAGTGTTCTTAGGTACCAACAAAGGTTAATGATGAGATTTAAAAACATTTTCTTGCTCAAGATATGATGGATGCTTTAGTCTACTCATAGTATTGGTTGAGATCTTCATGTGAAAAAACCTTCTTTATTCATCTAGCTATGTTGAAAGAATTTTACTACTAGCCCAAGAAATTGCTTTTAACACAAACATGGATCTTGGGGTGAAAGCACAGTGTGATGGACTTTTTTGGATGTCACAATTTTGGTTTTCTTGGGTTAGTCAAGTCTTGTTTTAATACAACTCAAATTCATTTGAAAAATATAGCAAAAGGGAAATGAGAAATTGAAGATGATAATATAACCTTCCCAACTTTGCAAATTTTACTCAAAAATGATCAATACTCAATCTAGGGTGGACTTTGCTATGTAGGGTACATCCAAAATCACAATCCAAGTAACCATCCATATGGACTTTTTATTTTTAATGGAGTTGAAAAACATGTAGGATAATTTTGGACCACCACAAATTGAAGTATTATAACACTTAAGATGAAAAAAATGAAAAAAGGAAATGCCCCTTTTTTCTTTCAAGATTTAAAATGGAGACCTAATAATGATTTAATTGTATAAAGTCCATTTTAATAACTAAATCAATTTTTTAAAGACCAATATTGTGGATATGTGTTAAAACATGTTTTTAATTAAGGTGGTATGAATTTGGATATGGAAAAAAAAATTAACTTTAACACCATTTTATTTATTTATATTTGGGCTATAGTTTCGTTGCACTTAAAATTCACTACATTTGGACTTTCATATGTACTTTCAACTACTATTTATCGTCCATTGTAAAGTGCTTTCACCCCTTTGCTATATTTGATGTGTTCATAAAATTGGATTTGCAATGTTTTTAAAAAAGATCATGACATGATATCTAATGCACAAAGGGTTATGGACGAGCCCATGGATTTATAAATTTGTTGTCTTGACTTTGCACTTGAAGTTGTCCTCCAATGTGTTATTGTGTGCTTGTATTAATGAGTTCATGAAGTTAATAGAATTATATTGGTTGTGGGGTGAAGGCATATTAAAATGGAACAAAATCGACAAATCAAAGTCCATTTTGAAAGTGTATTTGAAATTGGCTTAAAATTGACCATGTAACTTTCATTCCAAAAATTCAAAAATTTCCAATTTTTTTTGGGGCCACCATGTTAAAAGCCATTAAAAAGGTCTTCCTTAAAACAAAATCAAGAAAATTAACATTTTTTATGCCTTTATGGACTTTGCGAAATATTTCAAGGGTTGCATCTTTGATGTTATGGAACACAAAAGTTAAGACAATGTTTTATTCACTAAATGAACCTTTGATGTCCTGAACTTCAAATACTTTATATCCCAAAGTTTCGCATACATTGCATAAAGACATTATGCGATAAAAGTCCATATCCAAGATTTTATAGTTTGTCACACTTTGCTTTGCCAAGTTTATAAAATCCATTACTAATTGAGCATTCATGATTTTGATATTTTTTTTTCAATGTTTATACACTTCATGTGTTAACTTCACATAAGGGAGTCCCTTTTTGTTATATTCAATAAGAATTAAGAATTGTATGCAAAAACATTTTTCAAATCCAAGAAAAATTACCATTGTGACTTCCATAAGGGTCCGTTGTAGTATGCAACCACCTTGTGGTTTAAATTATGGGATCTATGGAAGACAAAAGGACTATTTCCACCTTGATGTTCACAAAGACACAACTTGAAAATAGTCTTTGTGAGCATTTGCATTTGGCAACTCATATGCATGCACAACCTTTTTACACTACGGGTACTTTTTCATATGATAATGCCATCGTAGCTAGGATTGAGGAGACACAAAAAGGTTTTGGCTTGAGAGTTGGTACATATTTTGGATACTATTCGCTAGCTCAATGGTTCTCTAGTTTGTAGTTATTATATAGCTACCCATTTAGTTTTCTGAAACATTAGGATTTATGGCAACATGGACCATGTGTACCTTTACAAGTTATGTTAGCAACGACTAGAATCCACGTACCATGGTTTTTCCAACATTCTAAATGTTGGGCATTGGGTAATGGGCATGTTGCTTCATCTTCTAATATCTACCATGTAGATGTTAATGGATTAATATGATTGTCTCATTTTCCTCTTTGCCTTTGCTCAAATGTTGAACTCTTTGATTTGCAAGTTGTTAGGAGTGGAACTTATTACTCTAGAGTTGTGTGGGTATTAGGTGAGATGATCTAGTCTAGGTTGATTCCTTCAACAACATAGAAGGATTTTGGATCCTCAAACAAACCTGGTCCCCCATCCCTCGCCCCCCCCCCCCAACGCCCGCATGATGTTGACCATTTTGACATTCGGACTAGAGTAAAGTTTTTGCTCTTTCTGGCATTTGATGTTTTTTTAATCTCTAGAGCTAATGTGTGGATTGTAAGTCAGGATCATGTGTTATCGTTCCGTGCAACATCCTTTAGGGAAAGAATGAACAACTCCCTTGCTTAATTACTGTTGTTTCAGATTTTAATTCTAATTATAAAATGCTTGTCACTGCATTTGCCACTGCAATTTTCTCAAACCTTACCAAGAGGCTAGACCAAAATTTTTACAATAACCTAAATAGACACTTGAAGTAGCCACTGTTCACATATAACGTGCAGACTACAGTAGTCAAAAACACATCCCTTCAGAGGAGAAAATTATCCATAAGCTGTAAAAAAAACCTTCGACTTATTTAAGTCATGGACCCTGAACCAACTTTCGTCAATTCACACACGATCGCTATCCTAGTGGTATCCAAGAGATGTTACTTTTCTTTCAGTTTTCCAGTGGCGGAAACTTCAAATACAGTAAATAGGCTCTACCAGATCAATACCTACAGTCTGAGATTCAGAAATTATAGGCGTCTGACAAATCATGTTCAGAAAAACTTGCGCAGCCATTGTCCAAGAGGGTCCGGCACTCTAGAAACACCTGCCTAGTTTTCAAACAGAACCCAATGTTGCAGGTGAGGTATGGAATAGAATAGATCCTAAATATGCAACACAGCAATCTGACACAACTAGACAAGAAACTCGAACTGGCGTCATTAATTCAATTCAACTAGGGTTAAAGTTGACTAATTCGGTGCACTCGCACCTTCATTGGCCAACATGACAACATGAGAATCGTCTAAAGACAATTCACAATCTGGGTTCCACATCTGCCCTGTTAAGCTCTAATGTCTTCTAAGAGCTCTATATGAAGCAAGGTAGTTTGTTTTGTCACGCTGCGATCTCCCAAACCAAGGTGCTTCGTGCTGCCCTCTTGGTATCTTCAGAAAGCTCTAGATGAGTAAGGGTGCACCAACTTGGCTTGAAACTGTTTGGAGCTCCGGAGTGGAAGCTATTGATTATTGAATCATTTTTTCAATGAAAGCTAAATAAAATCGAAACTGAAAACTATATTGAGATTTGGGGGCGTTCTTGGTGTTGATGGAAATCCTGGCCGAGTCGGATTTAATAAACTTTATTTCACAATTTTCAGAGATAAGGTGTGGAAGGTATTGCTTTCTGAGTGGATTTTGTTGCTGGAAATTTGATCAAATTGCAATGAAATTCATAATAATTTTATTATGTTGTCATTTGAATGATTTAAGATAAGATAATTTTTTACTATTTTATTCATTGAATTTCAACTTCAAGACTAAAATAGTAAGAAGGACTCTACCACAAGGTAGAGCTCGTCAGGTGCAACATTAAAGAAAAAGGACTCTCCCACAATGTAGAGCTGCTCAGGTGCAAAACTAAAGATCTACCAATTTCCTAAGTTGTATTGACAACTCGCCTACACTTCCGAATAAACTGGAAAGATCATGGCCAGCTCTGGAACAAAAATCCTATTGAGAATTCATCAGATCTAACAATTGGAATACCAACTAGCAGTAAAACAGGCTGCCGGAGCGTCCAGTTGTAAAGACCGGAGAAAGCTCAAAACCAAACCAAAAAAAGAAAACAGAGATACTCATGAGCAGCGGTAGTAGGATGTTTGAGCAACAGCGTCGACGGACATGATGTATTTCATAGGCATTTTTAGAGTCGAGCTTCAGCAACATACAAAGTGGGCTTCATCACTTTCTGCAGAAAATACTATATTTCGCGTCTAGACATTAAGCTGATAGAAAAATGGTACCTTCTCGCTCATGCTCATGCTGATGATGATCAACATTTGCTGCATACCGCACATAGTGGTCCCGAGAACCTTTTCTAGTCTACCTCTCAACAAGCTTGATCTGCACACAAGGCCGCCAACACCGGCAAAATTCAAGGCCAACAGTTTCCCGAAGCCGGACATTCCTTCCTCAGAGATCACACTAGGAATTCTTACAGGGCTAGAAACCGAGCGATGTACATTTGCTCGACTGATGAATGACCAGACCTGTTGTTGCAGTAAAACGCATTGTAGTGACCTACCCAGTTACTGACCCATTCCACGACCCTTCGCGTGTGTGCCAAGTAGTGAAATCTAGTAGGGCGACTCGGCTCAAGCTAGCGGGAGATTTTTGCAACCCCGATTTGAGGTGATTCTCCTAGCCTGCAGCGTTCCGAGCTTTAGACAAAGCGACGGATCCACTTAGACTCATGATCTTCTTCTCTAGCTAGCTAGATTTTCAGTAGAACATCTAGAAATATCCATGGCAGTGCTGCAATCAGCACATGATCTTTGAAGATTTCGTCGACATCTGACTGCCGGGCGTCCGCTCGCAGCTGATATTCCTTGAAGCATTAACTAGTTGAGAGCCGACCAGTAACTATTGCGCTCGGCCTTCAAATCTAGAGTTGCAACGAACTAGTGTTGGCGGCAGGATTCACTGTGTAGATCACCTCGGCAGCGGCTGCCGTCTGCTGCGTGGAGACGAGAGTGTTAGCAACGACAGCAGCTCCAGCTCGATTGTGAAGATTATGAGCTTGGTGGTTGTATTCCGCTCCGGCGGCGCTGACCATCTGCATCGCTGCAGTAACAGCTGTCGTTGCATCCGCGAGTAACGCACTATTGTCGTGACGTCCGTATCGCTTAATCTCCTGTCTAACAGCGTTGAGCTCAGCTTGAAGCGACTGCGCCTGCTGCTGTAGGGCGGAGATGGCACCGATGCACCCATATACGGGGTCGCGTATACGAGCGTTGGCCTCGTACACCAAGCTGCTTGCGGCGTCGGCGCGCTGGCTCTCAGGTACGTCCATCAGCATCTTGGAGATGTTACTGGCACCAAAGATCTTGTGCACGCACGCGAACTTTTGGGGCTCGTGCGGCGAGAAATAGGGTGAGAAAGGGCACTCCTGTGCGCATCGCCTGCGCAGGAGTTTGCAAGCGGCACAAGGCGTGGATGAATTGACGACGGTCTGCCCAGCTTCTCTGCTGCCTTGCAGCGTGGCTCGTCGATCCAATGGGCTGCTTGACATTTCTGTGATCAGCTGGTAGCCCTTTCGCAGACTTGCTCAAAATATCGTCCTCTAGTTTACAAGTTCAGCTACACAATCGCGACAACAAATGCCTTCTTCTTCAAGCTGCTTCTAGCACCTGGCCACCTCTCTCCACGGACAAGACTTGGCACTCTTCCACTCTTGACAGTCGAAAAACTCCTCCAGATCTCGTGTAGTGGATCATGAAGTATCCTCTGGACACAGTTCTAATGCTTCAAAGCTGAAGCTGTTTCTTAGCTAGATCGTGATATAACCAGAGCTGTACCTGCTCAAGCACTTGCACCAGCTATTACATGCTGCAGATGGTCGCAATCCAATTAGTTCAAGCTCCAGCTGCAGATCCCTTTGTCTGCATCCTGTTGACAGATGCAATGTAATGTCCTGTTCTCCTGAGATCGAACAAATTCACAAAAGGAGGGAGGTTGTCAAGTTCAAATAAAACTGTAGAAATATGCGACTTCAGGTTAACAAAAAGGCCTTCAAGAATATAATTGTGACCACTGGGGCCAAGACGGGAAACTATATTGGGCCAGTCACAGACATCCACATATATGGGCAACCTCCTAGCTACGGACCACACATGGTTGCAACAAGGTCGAATTCCTAATGGGTTAACAACCCTTCCACAAAGAGCCAAATTTAGATCGCAATCTGGATGATCGACAGCAGAATCTAGATGGAAGCTTCGAGCTCAATGTTATTAAGCAATACAGACATCATCAATGATCCAAGAGATCGATCGATCTAGAGCTGCAGCTTCTTATAATAGCCAGAGAAACCGAGAAGACAGTAATTAAACTGAGTAGTTTTGTATGCCGGACTCAACAAGCTGATGATTAACTAGCGGCCTCTACTTGATAAAGTCTAAATCTTATGGGATGATGATTCTGAAAACCCTAGGGAACTTGGAACTCTCATAGTTTTCTGGGCCGAAGCTCCTATCCTAAGTTCAAATTATAGTGGCAAAGGAAGAAGAAGAAATAAAAATAAAAATAAAAATCCTTTCTAGAATTGAAGTACCTGCAGAAACAGTAAAACTAGTGAACCTTGAGATGATACCGAAAGCGGCAGAGGGTTGCAGAACCAGAAGAGCTAGCTAGTCGCATTAAAACGAGGAACGCAGATGCCGGCGATGGTCACAGAGATGACTAATGGATTACTAGAATAAAAGGGAAGAACGGGAAGCTGGCGGTGCAAGGTCGAGAGCCTAGAGTTGCTGCTCCAGGGGTAGCAGAAGAGAGACCATGCAAGCAAGGAGCCTGGCAACCAGTTGACTCTGACGGCAGGAAGGGGATGCTCTCCGTCCGGTACATTAGCAAAAGCCGGGAACAGATTTGACCCTTGAGCTGCGTGTTGGGAGGCGCGATGTTTGGTGGTATTATGAGTCGTCTGGTCGACTTCGTGGGCCCTGCCGCACGTCCTTAGATTCCGTTTCAGGAGCCGCCAAGGCTAGGTCCCCTCACTTTGTTCTTTTAAGTACCCAATTTGTTAAAAGTTTCTACTTGAGCCATTTTTTCTTCTTTCTTTTTATTGCAGAAGTAGCCACCTTGATTGGTCCATCATACAAAAAAGTAATTGAGACATTAGACATTATTAAACAATGTTAGACGAGTTCTAGTCAATAGTAAAGCAGTCGGGGAAAAAAAAAATAGTATACACAAAGTGGAGGCAATTTAACAAATTATTGAAACATGAAAAGTTCAGTTACTCAATCAAAATTTCAAAGAGTTCTAGTCAATTACTCTGGTAATGCGTTCAATCCTAGGGCCTTACCTATATGAAAAAAATCAATCAAAAAAACAAACCTCATTCCTTACAATGGTTAGAGCATCTCCAACACACCTTGTGGAGGGCATACACGGGGCATCACAACCAGCTTGATCACAAGCTTCTCCAAAAATTGACCTCACTGTCATTGCTTCCCAATAATCAGTGCAACTAGTGCCATTAGAAAACCTGTTGAGCCCTACATCACAGTGCACAACATCATCCTTTACGAACATCAAGCTCCTGTAGGAAACAGGCAAACTCTTATTATGTTCCAACATTTGCAATGCAAGGTTCGTGATGGCACATTATTGGAGAATCGATATAGGTCCTTCACTCACCTCAATAATCCGATACAGCTTGATTCTCATGGATTAGGTGGCAGCATCATGGGTAGAGATTCAATATTTTGTGAGGCCATTATGAGAGTTGATAGATACTAGCTCCCTACCAATTACACCCTAAGCCTTTAAAGCCAAAACCCTAAAACCTTAAACCCGTATTTATTCAAGGAATTTCAAACCTGGAAACAAGTCTTTCAATATAAAACTTTATGGCAGACCCAAGTACTGCGGTGGACTATTGGCAAGTTCATGATTTGGAGTCCAAACCAGTGCTGCAGTTGCAGTATGGTAAAAAGTCCAAAATACTTATGAATTCCATAAAAGGACTTTTCTGATGATGAAACCCTGCCAACCACGTTTCTTGTTCACACAAATTCAAATCCCACATGATCATATTTTTCATCCTCCGATCAGATGTCTTTAGGGTCACTTTCATTGTCCAGCAACTGCATGATCCTGGCTGACCTGATTCCTTCAAATCCTGGAGCCTAGCTCAACAAGTTGAAATGGGCTATGTTTTGGAGAGATGTGAAACAAAATTCTATCCCTGATGTTTGAAGCAGGAGATAGCAGTTTTTGGCAGTTACCTGGTTTGGCTGGTTAGAATTGCTGGATTCGGTTAGTAGAAATCAAATTGGAATGGGTCTGATTTTTGGAACCAAAACTGGAACTAAAACCATACTCAGAATTTTTTAAATCAATTTTTTTTTTAGAAACAAAGTCTGAAGCCAGGTGGCTAATCAGCAGTTAACCACCAGTTGCAGACCAACTTACTTGAAACCAGAACTGGGTCTGATTTCCAGAACCAGAACCTGAATTGACTTTTTTCAAGAACCAAACCCAAACCAGACCTGAGGTTCCATTTTTGTGTGGAACCAGAACCTAAACCATTCTAAAAATTTTAAACTCAAACAGAAGGTTCTTCATAAAAGTCAAGAATTGCCCAACATTTGTAAGCACCAAGTGAAAATTAGCACATAATGTATGAATAATTTGGTAATCAAAATAATTTGGTTACATTGTAATTTTGTCTAGGTTGATTTTATCCAGACATCTTTTAATCAGAAAAGTCTAACTTTCCATGAATGCACTTGAGAAAATCCAAAGATAATTTGGAGGTCAAATTATGGCCCACTGACTGTCTTTAAAAACAATTAACAATCTACACCTCCCAACATTGAATATGACCAAATCCACATCAATGTAAACTGTAACGTGGACCATCAATTTAGGCTGAAGTTTTAGAATGAATGCTTTGTTCTCAGGCAAAGGATCCAAGAACACCCACCACCTGACTGAGAATGATTTAACTTACTGTCTTTAAATGAAACTCTCTCAGTCCCATAATCCAAACGTGGCAATAATTACAAAAGTTCCGTAGTAGACTGTACTACTACTACTAAAGTCTATAGTATGTAAACATATTTTATTATAATGCAAATGTTAACATGTTTAAGTACAGCAGTCACGGAAACCCTGTACTATACTAATAGGTATCACGATTCAGATCTGAGTATTCCCATGAAAACAATATCTGCCTTTCCACCAAGATGATGAATCTGCCATTGCTTGTTGAAAATGCTTCCAGTTTTCAGAGAACATGATTTCATTCTTTTATGAAAAGCTATTACTTTAAAGTATGCAATTGAGACGAGGGCACTTTTCAATGGTGTCTCACCTTCAAAGATTTGAGCAAGCTCAATACCTTAGTTGAATAGCAGGTTTGTGGGGTTACTGCCAAATAATCATTTCATTTTGAAAATAAAATATTCTCAAATATTTTGGGAAAGATGCTTCATTTTCTCTCACAATTTTTTTCTTTGATAGAAATATGTTTTAAAATTTTCAGCATGTCTAAAAATAATATATTTTTGTCAAACCCTATTCTGCTAGGTAGTCATAACTTCATAAGCTTGGATCACTATTTTAAATGACAATTTTAAATTTGTAAAAGAGGTACTTAAAATTAAAACTGTAGTCTTTTGCAACACAGGTTATCTCCAGTGTTGGGTGGTTATTAGAAATGTCAGCTGATAACCAAAGGTTCTCAGGAAAGTTTGTAAAGATATATATATATAACCACGATTCTCAACATAATCAAAGAACAGGTTCTGATATACAACCCAACTTCTTCAAAATCTAAGAACCAGTTAAATCCTTCTATTTAGTGAAACCCACCAGTTATTTGAGGGTTTATGAAAATGGGAACAGGAGGTTCTCTGATTCTGAAATTTTTCAGAAAAACTGGAACTGGAGGTTCAGTGATTTCCAAATCTTCAAGAAAACTGGAACTGTCTCTTCCCTCTTCACAATGAATTCTTTCATTTGTGCCACACACAAAAAAGAAAACCAGAACCAGTTGTTATTAAAGAAATTGAATATCCATCCAAAATATTGTTTATCTGCAGTGTTGGACAGATATGTGGTTTGGTGGGTTAGAGCTGTGCATTCCAGTTCCAGTTAGTTAAATCAAAACTGGAACTGCGTCTGATTTTCAGAACCAGAACTGAACTTTTAAGATCTGGACCCAAAACTGAGTTCTTTATGTTAGGAACCAGAAGCAGAACCAAGATATATGTTTTGGAATAAAAAAAAGGTGACTAGAACCAGGGATTAACTGAAGGTTAACTGCCAGTTAGGGTCTGGGTTAGGAAAAACCAGACTGGAACCAGCTCTGATTTTCAAAACTGAAAATGGAACTGGGAATCACAATTTATCTTGAACAACTGGATCCAGAACTGGATTTGCAGTTACAATTGATGTGTGAAATTGGAACCGAAACCAGAGGTTCCAATTTATTTTTTAAAATTGGAACTGGTGGTTCTTCATAATAGTAAAGAACCGCCCAACACTGCTTATGTCATCTGGTGGCTCCTGATGAGTTTCTCTTGTCTCAGAAAAGTTTGCCCATGGCCAGTCCCTCTTTTCTCCAAACAACATATTTTGTTGGCTCATTCCTATAAAGGAGCTGCACTGGTTGCATCTTGCTATTCAGAGGGTTTGGCTGATTGCGGCATCATGTTTCATTGAAGCTCTCATTGAAGCAACACTTGCCATTATCAGAAATATTCAAAACCCCATCACTGCAATTGTATTAAATTTGGTTCACAGGTTTTATGAGCAATGACAACGTCAACAATCAAGTTTGGTCTGGCCCTTTAAAATGGGTTCTGGTATCTCTAGTAATGGGCGTCTGGTTTCTCCCTTAATTGAGTGTTTTCATTGAGTCTGGTAGGTGCATGAATTGCAAATATAGATCAATAACTGCTGTCTATCTCTGCAGGGCTGGTCTTTGGAAAGAAATTCGCTCTTTCCATGTCTAGAATTTTCATGTGTGTGGGGGGGGGGGGGGCGTGTACTCTTCCTTTTGGTGAAAGGGGGTGGGGTTTTTTTTTTTTTGGTTGTTTT
>Ga0116231_10003418_pt1 | contig 33021 bp, 27 predicted proteins | sample S1TSphgellanicum_2_FD_89695 | JGI IMG/M metagenome (GOLD analysis project Ga0116231, IMG submission 89695) | Host-associated microbial communities from peat moss isolated from Minnesota, USA - S1T2_Fd - Sphagnum magellanicum MG | ecosystem: Host-associated > Plants > Peat moss > Unclassified... | reverse complement strand
GGGGGGGAGGGGGGGGGAGACCGGGGCGGGGGCAGGCTCTTTGGTCCAAAACGACATGAGAGGCTTATTGTTCGATTGGACACAATTCATGTTCGGTAAGACAAAAGAAAGTGGATAAGACAATTGTGGCTGCCAGACGATGGATGAACAACAGTGCCAAAAGTGCACAGTGGATCTTAGTGACTCATGGCCGGAAAATATCAAGTTTTTCAGAAAACAAAAAAAAACAAAAAACAAGGAAAACATTTCGACGCTTAAAAAGAACACTGCAGCGCACACAGAGCAGAGCAGGCAGCCAAATTTGGTTAGTTGGTTCTGGGGATCGATTCACGACAGACAGAAGTTCAGTCGGTCCCTACATTTCTGATGAACGTTCAGCACGTGTTAGTACTAAAGCAACACCAAGTAAGCTAGCCATAATAACTAGAGCTTACTTTCTTGTGATGATGTGTTTGATTGAATTCCATTAAGAGTTTATAGAATGAATATGTTAAACTTTTTGTTCTGCTCAAAACATGAATCAACACAATTCAACACATGAACCATGCAAGACACAAATTGCAACACCAAGTAAGCTAGCCATAATAACTAGAGCTTACTTTCCTGTGATGATGTGTTTGATTGAATTCCATTAAGAGCTTATATAACGAACATTTTAAACTTTTTGTTCTGCTCAAAACATGAATCAACACAATTCAACGCATGAACCATGCAAGGCACAAATTGACAAGCACCCCCCCCTCCCCACAAAGTTTGATGAAGGATTGTAAATGTCATGTCACACAATCGACAAGGCCCAAATGTACTGAGACTATTTGCAATAACTACTAGCATCCTCTCCTTAGTTACCTGACGTATATAACCATCCTTAATGAGAATTGAGTTGCCCACTTTTCATCCACGCAGATCAATAGCTCGTATGACATTTCATCTAGGTGAGAAATCTGGGCTATGAAATCACTCGGCCAACGAGAACTGAGGCTCTGACATACCATGTCCTAACTATTAAGTTGCTTATGAAACCAAGGTCAAAAGGCTATAATAGGTTGTAACTCTAGACCTGATAGCCAATCAGAGGGTTGAGATTCTGGTTAGGGATGATTCGGAGTGGAAGAAACCCCTAAGAGCATCCCCGCTTGTGCTCAGTATGTGACCCTGCAAAAATATTTCTCACATCCAAGTGTAGTTATTTGCTTTTCTTGCAATCCCACCCATAAAGCCTGAAACCGGGACTGCATTTAGGTGGGAACTGCTAACAGCAAACCGCCTGGACCAATCATTATGATTGGCCAATCGAAAACAGGGAGCAGCAGTGAGATCATATTTATTACACTCTTCTCTAGCAGGTGCACAACTTTGCTGCGCTTTTTACCAGTCTCTCAGCAAACTGAGCACATATGCGGGAGAAAAACCATTTTCCTGAGCCAAACCGGCATCTGTTGACTTTTCTTCATCCGATTTTAATGTGCAGGGTCACATACTGACAGTTGACAGACGGAGTGCAGAGCAGAAGTTCAAAAAACATGTAGCTAAGGAGGAACAAGAATGGGATGAAGAAATTGAAAGGATGGAAATTTTCATTCAAAAAGGGATGAAACTTCGCTTAGGGTTTGGAGAAACCAACAAGAAAAAAGGGAGTTCGAAAAAACCAAATCTAAAAGAAAAAACTCCGTCTCTGATTTTAGGGTTTGCAAGACTGGAGCAGCTAGAGGGGTGAAGAAGAAGAAGAAGAAGAAGAAGAGCAGGCGAGAGCTGGCATTTTGTTGTTATTTTGTGACTTCACGGAGGAGCTTGAAAGAGCTTGGGTCGGAAATATTGTGAGTTTGAAAATCGCCTGCCGAAATCCTATACCAACAAGTGATCTGGTTTTGTGTTCTTTGTTGGAAAATTCAAAAACAAAATCGACAGCTTGTTAGAGAAGCTGTATGCCATTGGGATACATGTGGACTATATGTTATTGAACTTGTGTGTTTCTTTCTGGAGTTCTGCTTTTGAACTGTTTGAATGCCTTGGTTGGTAATCTCTATGTATATGAGTATGTACCTGAAGGATGCCTGGGGTGTTGTTTTCAGAAGGTTGTGGATTTCTAATTTTTGCGTGTAAATCAGAGTCTAAAAACACACACACAAAAAGGATAGGAAGATTTTCTACAGCTGCTTGTTATTCCTGTTTTGTTCAGTAAATTGCATTCTTTCTGGAATAATAGAATGCATTTTATGGAAATTATTTTGATTTCTGAATTGCAAACCTGCAATTTTTGGCTTACAAGAAAATGGGGCAACAAAGCTACAGCTTATGACTATTGAAATTTATTATGTGGGTTATGTATTGATTCATCTAAAGTTTTAGTATCTTTGTGTTAGAAGCTATGAGTACTATTCTTTGTAAGTTCTGTGAGTTTGTGCTCCAGTTCATATAAAACTCAGCATAGTATTGTTGTACGTTTGAACAAATCCATTTAGTTTGTCTCAAAAACTTTTGTTGATGAATTCTGGGAAGGTTTAATGATATGTAGTTTGATGATTTGAAACTACATATCAAATTTGTAGCACCTTTCTTTTTGGGTCACATTTGCTTACATCCCCAGTATTCTTGGCTTTGTTTGCTACACAATTTTCTGACAGTGCTGAAACTGAATCGTCATGTTGTTGAACTTGGAATCTGCAACTATGTTCAGCTATATACATATATGTATATATTTTTACATTGATCCTGTTTGTTGTTGGGAAGAATATTTGTCTACGGTTTATGTATAACAAGAATCATACTTATTGCATGCAGGGACAAAGAGGACAAATCTTGTTCACATACATAATTAGCCACGATTAAAGATCAAGTTGAAACTTGGTTCTACAAAGAACTTGTGAACAATCTTGAACTTGTGAGCAATCTTGAGTGGAATCCCTACAAATGGGTTTGGCCGGCCATATCAAATCTACAAAGGTGGTAAGACTTTTGAGTACATAGAAGATACAATTTGGGGCAATGGCTTTCTTGCTTGGTATTGAATCCAGTATGAGAATGCAAGATTCCAAGCAAGATTTGTACAAGATGTGGCATGTATTTGGGATGATGGGATAGCGAACAAAGGTAAATCCCATGTTGCAAGTAGTGATCAAAAGGAAATTATATCAGTTACAAAATGGAGCTCACCAACTAACATCTTCTTCCCGCATCCACAATACATCCCAAGTGGAATCTTGTGACACATATCACTCGAGTGTCACAAGGAAAATGTGACCTATTTCAACATGAAAAGCAAGGAAATGATCTAAATTGTGTCAACAACCATTTCACAATTTGAAAATGTAATTTTGAGCATCAACACCACCAAGAGAGACATAGAAGGAGTGAGGGAAGGGGGGTCAGATAGAAAGTTCATTTGTGAAGAGTGATCCATGAGTTAATAATGCATAGGTAAATATATTGTGGAGAGCATTTGGAAAGCATACAAAATAGTTGGATTCAATTGAGAAGAACCCTCATATGTAGAGAGAATACTATTTAGTGTTTGGAAGGACACAATTGATTTTTGTTGTTCTAATCACAAAATTGTTAGGGTTTAGAGTTTTTAGGGATGATGCAAGAAGAGACCTAGTTGGGGATTGAGTTTTGTAATGACATGTGGACATGGGGTTGAGTTTCTCTTTGTTAGTAGTGTTGCACTTACCCATCTTGAGGGGCCAAGCTCAGTAGGCGAAAAATGCTGCCATACTTACCCAAAAAAGGAGCCGGTTCTCACGTGGCTGCACACAGACTTTCATTCCTAAAACAAGAAGGTTCAAAAGAGTGTGGCCATGTGCTATATCCCACTTGTGTCACGCCATTAGTAGCACATCTTATTTGCATGTGGGACATGGCGCATTACTAAGACATGAGAGCTGTTTGGTTCTTTCGCCCGAACCACCAAATTAATGCCTGCTTGTTCTTTGAGGCTTTTGGAACATGCAAAACCGGCAGTGCTTTGTTTTGGAATTTAGGGTTAGGGTTTAGGGCTAAACCCTAAACCAGCGGTTATTAACAAATTCAAATACCCATCCAATACCGTGTTTAGAATTTTTTGGTCTTCAGTGAAGCATTTCGTGTTAGTTAGTTGTGTTCAATTCTTTCATTTTCTTTCTAATTTGGTTTTACTTTGGTGATTGAAATGTAGCACATCAACAACATATGTGACTTTCACCAAGCTTCAACCAATGCTCCAAACGTTATTCTAAACTCTCATGCTCATCTACCATGGAGACAACATCAACACAAGACCAAGCAACAAGTATGATGTTTACAAACAAAGGAACCAAGAAGATGGAGAGAATGTGTACCATAAAAGATGAACCCTTATCAAGTTAGGACTTGATGTGAGTTTTCATAATGGCAATGCAAAGGACTATCATTATGTAATCTAGTGTGGACAACCTCAATGTTAAATGAATAGTGTTTAGACATGATGTTATGCCAACATTGGTAAAAGATGCCACAAAACAAGCAATTGAAGTTAAGTAACTAATAAACAATAGGTCCTAACATTGGGTGTGGCTTAGTCTTAAGTAGTAGAGGTATGTAGGTGTAAGGAATGTAGGTGACTATTATGTAAATAGGCAAGGCACCTCATCACTTCTAGGTAGGTAGATGCATGTGGATGTTTAGTACATGACTAACCATGATGGTCAATTATGGGACAAGCATGCAATGAAAAAATATTTCTTGTCCACATAACATTCCTTTCACATGATGAGCTCATGGGCACATCAATTCACATTGGCCCCAACCTTCAAATAACACAACCATTTGACATTATTTTCACCAAGGTGTAGTATGATGCATTTATCCAAAGGAACCAAATTGGCAAGTAATGGGTTCAAAGGTTGTGTTGATAAAAGAGGATTTTTTCTTAATCTATTGAATTTTTTTAATACTATGTGACCCCAAAAATGAAGAATTCATAAACCAAGTTTATGACTCTACTTCTTACCAATGTTCTTGCCAAGCTTGGTTTTCGAATGATTGTTTTTGTTTTCAAATATTTGACAATGTAGATTAAAATCTTGAACAAGGGGTTAGAATGTTGTTAAATAATTCAAATTTATTCTTTTTCATTAGAAGAAAAATGAAAATTTGCAAATTACAAGTGTGCCTAATTATTAGTTGAAAGTGATTTCTATGATTAAAGATTATTACTTGTGTTAAACAAATTGCATAAGACATGATGTGCATATCCACATGAATGAATAGTCACTTGCTATGTGTCATAGGGTGCATAACCTAAATTGGGATACCTACCTTTAAAGGGAGAGATGAATGTAGGTAGGTAGGTAGTTAAGTTCAGGTAGGTGCGTAAGATTTTATTTATTTTATTGATGATAAGCCTTTTTGATTGGCTCATCCCAAATGGCACTTGCATTTTGAATGTTTTTAGTGCCTAATATACATAGTTTATTTTTTGACCTAGTTACATAGTTTATAAAATTGAAATTATGAACAAAGGATATAGGACAAACTTTGATTATAAAAAAGAAACACTACAACACTAAATCCCACATCTTCTGTCACATACAAGAACATTATTTCATATCCACATAATGATACTACTACTTTGTCTACCTATAACCTATTATATATTCTACTTACTACCTAACTTAACTTAAGCTTGAATAAATTATAATATATATATATGTAGGTAGGTATAAATAGGTATGTAGCCTAATTATGACCTACCTAATACCTACCTACATAACTTACAATGTATGTAGGCTACCTAGGTAGAATATACCTAAATTCATCCCCTTGGGGTGTAAACATAGTAAAAGGAATCACAAGGTGTGTGGATAGTGTTTTAAATTATATTTTTGCCTCTTTGAAAAATCAAAAGGGGAGCATAATAAATTGGGTTGTCATTTTTTCCTTTTTTTAAAGTCCCATTACTTGCAAAGTTTCAATGTTCAAAACTTGATGCAAATGGATGATGTTTCAAAAGTCATTTTGTATGTTCAAAATAACTATGGATAGTGTTTTTCTTCAAAATATCATTTTTCATTATCAAATGTGCACCATTCCTTCTCAAAATTGAAGAGAATCTTACTATTGATGATTAGAAATTGATGAAATTCAATTCTAAACACATTTGTATCAAACATGTTTTTGATCTTATGAATTATGAATTATGAAAATGTATATTTAACAAAATTTATTCATTTTTATATTATTTAAAACATGGATGCATAATATAAATGATATAGACCAAGATGTAATAAAATCATGTTTAGCACACAACTATAAATTGAGTATAAAAAATGTGGAAAGTAGGAAATTGGGAATGCCACATGTCAAATGTAGTCCTTGGGAAGGACTTTGACCTTGGTGCCCTTGGCTCCTTTTAGTGTGTTTGCACCCCTTAGAAAGATTAATTTTCATTAGTTGCATGCATCCCAAGTTATAAATATGAACAAGGGTGAAAATTTGCAAAAATGATGAGTTATACAATAAGTTGAATGTAGTTGTAAAATATGGTTGCATTTTAAAGGATTTCTTCTAATGTTCTTTAATTGCATGGATTTGATTGCACAAATCTATAACAATTAAAATAGGATTTGAAACTATAATTTTGACTACAAATTTGAGTTGCTTGGGACACATGTGACTAACCATTATTGAACTATTAGTCATGTACTTTGCAAAGTATGATGGGGAATTTGATGATGTGTAGTTCAATGATGCCCATTGTTTGTAATCCATCTAAGCCTTTGATGTGTCCATGACCCAATTTTTGGTTCCAAACTACATTGACCACATTATTTGTTTATTTGTGCCAATCAAAGTGATTGCAAAATGCATGTAAAGCATGTTGCTTTGTCATAATCATCCCAAAGTTTTAGCAGCTTAATGAAGTTAGGGAGTGTGCTTTAAGTTCCATAACTATAAAATTGCAGAATGCCATCAATGCCATTTGTCAACCTTAAAGGGTGCATTAGAAAAAATTCATTTCAAGTCAACCTTGTGACGGTTCAAATAAAATCAAATATAAATAGTTTATAAATTTGATTACGTTTTGCACCAAATTATTTAGCACATTAGTCAAGACCTTGGACACTCAAATTACCAAAAAAATTCCATGTATTTTAGAATTTACATAGCATCCATGCTTGTATCTATTTAAACATAGTTTTTCATAGCAATTTTTAAAATCATGTTTTGATGAAATGTATGTGATCATGACAAATAATAATGTCAAATGTTTAAAAAACAACATTTTGAAAACACAAATGTTTCATGCATGTAACCATAATTTTTTTTTAAAATGGACCAAAAATGAAATAGTGCTTGTCACTTTTTATTGACAAACTATATTGTGTAACATGAACAATGTCAAAAAAGTTCAAATTTGACGTGTGTTTTGTACTTTCTCAAGACTTAAAGTTAAATTCCATTGAAATTGATATAATGTTGCATTGTCAAATTTTGGTTGGGAGTCATGCCTTTTGTAATTAATATTTATTATTATTAAATATTATTCTTAAGACCAAGTTTTAACTCATTGGTTAATTAAAATTTTGTCCAAGTTACGTGACTTTTAGATCATTATTTATTATTTTCAAGACCAAGTTTTAATAAGCTAAAAATCATTTGATTTGGACAAAATTTGCTTCTCCAAAACTCATTGGAAAATTTGATTCCCCAAGACTACCAACTTTAAAATTTGAAATACAATTTCAAAATTTTGGGAGTGCCTACCTTTGATTCCCAAACAATTTCATGTTCATTTGGTTAAATCCATCATTTCACCAAATTTTGGTTTTTCCAATTAATTTGGCTTGCTTCCTTGTCCTTGCCCCAACTTTGCTCATAAGCTCAAGGCTAGGGTTAAAACAAAAATGCCCAATTTTGAGAGTTTTAAAAATTCCCATTATGATGTAATCCCCAATATCCCCCTTTCATAGTCACATTGCATTCTAAAGATTTCCCTTGGCAATTTTTTGTTGTTTAGGGGGATTTTTATTACTAGGACCAACTAACAAGGATATAGGAAATCAAGCACCCAATTTTCAAAAAAATTCCATTTTGTTTTCATAATGAGGAACTATTGATAATACCATTTGGCAAGCCTTAGGGAATGTATCATATATATATAATCCTTTAAAGATGTGGTAATTAATGTATGAATGAACAATCACATATTGAGTTAAAGCCACAATTATTTAGTTGCATATGGTGATAATAAGATTTCAATTGAAAACTATATGTAAACATGACAAAATGCTTTGAATGGTGAATAACCCATTGGTTTTTTTATTTTAAATCCTAACTTTATATGTCATGTCATCGTTATGAAAAAACTTTAAATTTTTTATTGCAAAGGTCAATATTTGATATTTATGGTTGAAGGCAATATGAATTTTCAATATTGTTAATGTAATTTCAATTTAATCACAATGCACATCAATCTTTTGATTAACAAATTAATTTAGTTCAAATCAAAACAAAATTTGAATTATATTCAGTCCGTGCACAAATGTAAGGTGATTCAAAATATTCTATTGCACCAAATTTTACTTGTCTGTTTTGTAAGACCTATTAATATGCAATTATTAATTTTATACAATTAAAACTTGTCTCATAAACATTCCTTAATTTCTCATTACATGAAAAATGTGCAATGTAAATATTTTTGTGAATGCCACTAATCCTATATACTTGATGAAAAGATAATTTAAAAGTTTACAACACAATCACAATACTTACATGAAACTACAACATCATCAATTAAAGACATAAAACATAAACATGATTTAGTGAAACTCAACATCAATTTAAATATAACCCTCCCTTCAACATATTACTCATGGTAGCATCATAGTTATTCTTTTGGCATTTTTCTACGCAAAAGTATACAAATTAATTATGTCCATTGTAAGAATAAACCAAGTCATCAAAAGGACATATGATTAAAAGGCCCATAATATGTCAATGATTCCACCTTCTAGTTCTAGGCTTAACTTTTAGGCTTCAATTTTGAATAAATTTTTGGGTCATATTAACAATTTATATCATTTTAAAAGTTATAAAAGGTAAGGAGGAAACATCAAGAAGGGGATGGGTGGCAATGCAATGTTAACTATATTGGAGAGCCTTGAATATTAAACTTGCATACTTGTCATAATTAATCTTGTCAAGTACATGACCTTTTCAAGTTACACATTTAGGAAATGGACACATGGAGGCCTAATTTCACTCGTGCTTATTTGCTTGATTTATAAATGTTACTTGAGAAAATTTATGGTGAAAAATGCATCATTAGCTTAAATTTGTGGTTGTCTTAAGGGAATGCCAAAAAGACTTTGATTTTGAAACTAAAATGAACTTTCTTCCTAATATGAATTATTTTATTGCAAGTGCCAAATAGTTTAGAGCCAAAATTAATGTCCAAATTCCATTTGAACATTTGATTACATATTTGTAATATGGAATTATTCGCATAAAGGGTGGATGAAATGACCAATTGCATGGTGTTTATATATGCAAAATCCATTCACAAAATGATGACATTCATTCTTCATGTTTGTGAGAAAATGTTTGTTTCTAAAATGCATACCCAAACATTTTCCATGATTTGTGGCATTCATTAAGGTTTAAATTGATCATGAGTTAATGAATTGCTTGAAGTTTGGTAAAGGATGTAAGGATGTGAATGGTTTGTTAGATGGGGTCATTTCCAGTTCATAAATATTTGAAAACACAATTTTGTGGTGTGTGAAAGGTCCTCCCAAAAAAAAAATTTGTTATGCATTTTTTTTTGGCTTCACATGATCAAATGTATAATTTAAACTCCAAGGACCAAAACCTTAAGGTTGTTTTGAAATTTACAACATGGATTTGCGACAAATGGCATCCAATTGACCTTAATATTGATTTTTTTTACAATTACCATTTGTGTGATTTAGTTTGTTGTTCATGGACAAAGCCATGCATGAAAATTAAATTCTCATCCATAATGGATAAAATCAAATCATCCTCATTCAATTCATAATTCAAATATATGAAAATCATTTATGAACATGCATTTGTCACCATAATGAATGAAATGCATTTGTTATCTATTCAATTTGATTCATTATATGTTGATTTCATTCATTGTTTTTTAGTTCATTGTTCATAAATGAAATTCATCCATTGTGAAATTTGGAAGTTGTTTCCAAAACTAATATTGGAAATGCAAAAATAAGACTAAAAACAAACCTAGTTTCCATTTTCCATCAACCTCAAATGGGGACTAAGTAAATGATCTTTGAACCTAATAAAAACGTAATGAAATATAACCAAATTGAATTGACCTAACCACACTGGGTTGCTAACTAATAATTATTGAAATACTTCTATGATAAAAAAAAAAAAAGATTAAAAACTATTCCTATTAATCCAAAATGTGTGTGATGTGGAAATATGATTTGGAACTTGTTGGGCTAGTGTGAAAGAGGATGTGGATTAGAATCAATTACCTTTTAGGAAGCTATCATGATCATCAATTGGAATTCCAATGGAACCCTTGTCACTTTTTGGAATTTATTTACCTCGACAAAGGGAAGGGTTATGGTTTATGCGATTGTGCTTAGAATAAAAACTATTTTGTGTGATTGTGTCATGTGTTAATAAAAGCAAAAATAGTCAAGTTTGTTTGTTGTGTTGCATTCTTGATGAGAATAAACTTGAATCTTGTGGAAGTGAGGTTTGGATGTTAATATATATAATGAACAAAGAAATTTTGTTGTTCATTTTATTAGTACAAAATAAAACATTAGGGTTGTTTTTGTTGTTATTGCAAGTATTCAAGGTGCAATGTGTTCATGCAAATTTTTAAAATCTCTTCATGTTCAATTTTAGGTTGGAGGTTGTCCACATGAGAATCATATGTGTTATGTGTCGTTTGTATTGAGAGAGAATATAATGCAAATTGGTTTTGCAAGTATTCATCATCATGTTCTTGTGTCAAATTTATGAGGTAAGGATCTATCATAGTATGTGATCCTTTTATACATTGAGAATTTTTTTGGGCCAAATTCCTATGTTGGGTTTTCAACATATAGCCAAAAAAATGAAAGGATAATTAAATATTTATATTTCATATCTGATTTATAGCCATATTTGGCTAAATCTTCCTTAAGGATGATTGTCATTTCTTCTACATCTTCCTTTGGAGGACCACTACATTGATTGCAAACAAAAATTCTTCAATAAAACCATTGGTGCTGGGTCAAATTATCGAAGGGAGTTGGTTTTGGTGTAGGGTAAAGCCCAAGGTCACAAGCTTTATCGGAATAACGGGCTTTAGGGTTCTATAGTGGGAAATGGTAGCAAAAAACCTAAAGGGATTTTTTTTAATCAGTTTTTTTTTTTGGCAATTTTTTTTTTGGAAAAGTAAAAATAATCATAAATAAATGGTTTTGAAAGAAAAAAAATTGTCATTTTTCAAAAGAAATCAAAAAATAAAAAATTGTCATATCTAGAGATAGGTAGTTGTAGCTAGGTCACCAATTGTAGCAAGCTTATTGAGATTATTCTATTCTATTATCATAATTTATTTTAAAGATCCTTTTGGGTATCCTTGCCATACTTGCAAAATCTGACCAACAAGAAAAAAAAGAAAAAAAGAAAAAAAGAAAAAAGCCTTTGGTTCCAAGAGCATATGGTAAGAACCTAGTTCAAGGTAATTAATGTTATAAATATAAGTAAATAAATAAATAAATAGTAAAATTATATAAATAATAAAATTCAATGTATTCAATAGTTTGTCACCATTAGGGTTTAGAGAGAAGGAGGCTCGGCAGACGGGCTTCATCCGACGGCAGGCGTTCGTTCGTGGACCGCAAATTTATTTATTTTAATCTTCGAGATCTCCGCCACAGGCTCGGGGCGATCGGGACAGCGCGCGGCGGTGACGCAAACGCTACAGGCTATAAATACTCACGTGCCGTCAGGAGGCGGCCGTAACGGAGCTTACGATCACACATTAGCGACGGAAACGACGCTGCTGGGCTTTGGAAGGAAAGGGCACCGACGCAAGTGCGGAGTCCTTCGTCGTAGTGGTAGGCCCGTATGACATACTTGCTTGCTCATTATTGTTTTACCGATTTGCTTTCTTTTTTTGTATTGTGTTTGTATCGTCCCTTCCAATCTTCTTCACCGTTTGTTTCTCGCTTCAGTTGCCTCCAAATTGCTGCACGACTTCTCCTTCTTTCCGTAGTAGGCCGCACTGGTGTAAATATCGTCAAGAAATCTTCGTACGCGGCACGTCCGGAAACAGACAGGCAGGCGCCATGGCTGAAGCTGGAAAGGTTTGTGGCTCCTTACTGGATGATGATGAACACGCTGCTTGGCTTGCGATTTGTGTGACTTGTTTGTAAATTTTTGTTGGAGTTTTTTTTTTTTTGGTTTTTTTTTTTTCCTTCGATTTTTTTTGTTTTTGTTGGCCGTTTTCTGTTCTTCTGAGTCTTTGAGCACGGTTCCAAGTTCCAACTCCAATTTCGAAGTTACAGCTGGACTTGCGTGAACTTTGTTGCAAGCAACCGTTTCTTTTTTGTCGGGAGGATTCGGAAAGGGGGTATATCATGCATTTTGTTTTCTTGAGCATTTTCGGCGGTTCAAAGGAACTCCAGCAATGTGTTAACTGGCGTCTTGCATTCATGTTTATGATCCAATTAATGTTGCGGATGTGATACTTTGTGAAGCTTTCTGGTGAAAGAAGCCTGGCGACGCGGCTGCCTATCGGTGAAATCTACTCAATCCTCTTTGGTGATACAACCGTAATGTCACCTCTGTTTGTCAATCACGTACTGTTTGTTTGCAAAAATTGCGCAGGAGCCGAATTTGAAATATCTTGGTGCGGTTCACGCGGTCGTGGTCCAGGCGACGGCATATCTGCTAGCACTCTATACCGTGGCGAAGGACAGCTCTGGACCGCTGAGACCAGGAGTTGAGAATGTTGAAGGCACAGTCAAGACAGTCGTGGGACCCGTCTATCACAAGCTGCAAGGGAAACCTTTTGAACTCCTGCAATTTGTTGACAGCAAGGTATGCAGTTCGTCGTGATCGGGTCCTCCCGATGCTGATGCCAAATCCGGTTCTAGACTTGTTACTGTTCAAAGCTGCACTGAACTTCTGACTACCTAGAACCTAGATCAAAGCCAATGACTGTTTCTGATACGTCTGCTACCTACCATCTCGGCAGGTCGATGAAACACTCGCCCTTGTTGACGGTGTGGTGCCTCAGTTTCTGAAGGAGAAATCGTACCAAGCCTACGATCTGGTCAGGCAGTTATCAGACGTGGCTAGAGCCATCATTGCTGATGTGCAAAAGCAGGGAGTAACCGAGACTGCATCCACTTATTATCAGACATACGAACCTGTTGCTGAGCAATTGACCTACCATGCTTGGCTCAAGATTCTCACACTTCCCTATGTTCCTCAGGCTGTCGACTTTGCTGCCCCTGCTGCTAAATTTGGAGCTCAGCAGTACAACTACATGGCTTCTGCTTGGAAGGAAAAGCAGCTGCCTCTTTCAGGCTTCATTCCCTTGGTGCCCATTGAGAGGATTGAGGAAGCCATCGGGACTGCACCAGCTGCTTAACTTTTGGAGCACAAAATGTTGGTTCCAGGTGGCTATGCTCATATTCTGATCAGGTAGAGGAGCATACATGTTGGGTCTTTCTAGAATCATGGCTGGTTTGCATCAATGCCTTTTTAAGACTTGTGTCAGCTTTCTTGGTGCTGTGGAAATCATAAGCATTTTGGTATTCCCAAGTCTAATAATAAGACTAGTCTTATGTGGAGTATGTGTATACAGCCAAGACCATGGCCTTGTGGTGTGTTAAATGCATCCTTTAATGTTGCTCTGATTGTTCTACACAATACGGTGTGCAGCAGGGCTACTGCGATTATATGTCAATTCACATTTGCTACATTATCACTAATCTTTGTGTACACACATTTTTCTTTCTGAAGACATCTCTTGGTGGAACTTTGTAAGGTGGATGAAGTTGCAACTTCCTTAGCTATCAAGTGGAAAATGATACAAGGTTCCAATGTACTTGTTGGAGCATCTATATTCTGTGGTAGGTAAGGCCCAAAGACCAGGGGTGTTAGCAGAAGGAGGAGTCTGCGCGAGGTGGAGCCAAGGGCAGATTCTGAATACTGGTTATGCCCCCATCTGAGGGCCTTAATGCATGTAAAGAATTGGTGAGTAACCTTATGAAGTGTCAGATCCCTGCAAGAAACGCAAGATGCTTGCCTTGCAGAAGAGGTATTCATACCTTCTTAAGGTGCCCTCCAATTACACTAAGAAAGTTTCGCCAGTTCTTTGCATCCTGTGTATGCACTTGCAGGTTTGCATACTGTTAGATTGGCCACAATTACCACGCACTTATTCTTGTTGTGTTTGTTTTGATTTGGCCAGAACTGACACAAAAGTTCACCTTCTAGTGAAGTGTAAGTACTGAGTTTTCTCTGCAATCTCATAGATAAATCTCAGTTTAGCGGCTAGTTGATCCATACAACTATCAGCGATGGTGATGGAATTTGGCATGCACTTGTTGGTCATTCTTCAACTGTTCGGTGTGGATTTGTAATTCGGATGTTAAAAGTCATGGAGCATCACCACCATTTGAATCATGTATCACAGGAGGGTCCTGCTGTGTTCAAGGTCTGTCATCACCACTCCACCCATGTGTAGATTGCTCTGACGCTTTGATCAATTCATTAAGTGCAGCCCTTGTACAAGAAAACATGAGTCCTTGCAATCATATATAAAAAGAAGTATGGTTGTTAGTCATGTTATCAGGCTTTGGCTTTGTACTTTCTCTCCATCATCAATCAATGCCCCCCCTTTTTTTTTCTGAGAACGTCGTGGCCATCGCCACAATCCTTTCTTCTGCCAAAAGATCCCCCCATCTCCCCTCCTTCCAAGGCAGCACAAGAATGTTAGGACGTCTGACACACTTGTGATAAATAGTTAAAATAAACTGTCAGACTCTAAATCAGCAACATCAGAGTGGCGCAGCGGAAGCGTGGTGGGCCCATAACCCACAGGTCCCAGGATCGAAACCTGGCTCTGATAAACCAGAGATACAAGCTTCCCATTCCTTTTTTTGGATTGAATATACACAATTCTATCGTTAAATGGTAGTCCATTTTTAGGTTTCAAACCTACTACCCTCTTTCTTATAGACCTGCCAGTGTTCTTCTTGTTAGCGAATTTTCGACAAATATCGACCTAAAGAATACTATTTCCACCCATCCAAAGGATTTTCCATGGAAAAAAGGGCCCAAATTCACCAGATTTCTTTTTTTTTTTTCAATTCAAATTCCCCCTAATTTTTAATGATAAGTTGCAGTAGGTAGCCAATAATATAGGAGGATTCTGTTTTTTCTTTACTTTCATATCTAGTATGTAGCCAGATTTGGCTAAATTGTTTTTTGAAAACTCACCACCTAAAGCCCAAGGTCATATATATAGGCTTTACCGTGCATGAAGACCTGTGTTGATTTTTTATTCAATTAAATTTTTTTCTCCTGTGATACCTGGTGGGTACCTGGCAAATATTATGGGAAAAACATAAAAAAACAATTGGAGTGTGTTTTGTTTTGAAAAATGGAACGAATGCAATTTTTCCTTTTAGATGAAATGCAGGCAAAAAGTTCAAAAGATTAATGATCAGATTTCTTTGCTTTGAATATATATAAAATTAACATTGGTCTTATATTCTAAGCTATTAGGATTAGGTGCCTTATAGATTTAGCGTGGTTGTACATTATCTAGTCAGATTTACTTGATGAATTTGAGTTTCAAATTTGAGTTTGGTTCTCTTCTCATCCACCTTATTTGTGTAAATTTCACATTTAAAGACTGTCAAAATGCCTCATCAAAGGCTTCTTTCCATTCACAACTTTATATCAAAGCTTTATAGCCTTGAGGTAACATTGTTGTCCGTAACCTCTACTTAAAACTTTGGACCTAACCCATTTTGTTGTAGCATGTAGTGCACCAACCCCACAATGGTTAACTCATTCTGCTACTCTGTTTTTGTTAAGATTTACATTGGATTTTATTTTTTGGGTGTTGAATCCCATGAATATTTGAAAAAAATTCAAATTCACAACTATTATCACATTTCAAAATCTTGGTAATTGTGTATTCATCATTATAGGTAAGTAGGGAGGAAATGTAAGTTATTACTATGGGAGTACATAAGGCACTTGGTGGCTACTAGGTAGGTAGGTACATGCATATGGATAGGTGGTACATAGCTAACCACAGTGGTTAGATATAGGACTGGAATACAATGACAAAGTGTTTCATGTCCAAACACCATCCATTCTGCATGTGTGCTAGTGGGTGCTGGTAGACTCTGGCCAAGTTTGATGGGATCAACTAAAGCTTTTTTGAGATTAGTTGCAATTGCATTGGGGAATATGATAATGATGACAATGGGGAAGGTTATGTTGACTAATTCCTAGTGCCAATTCTTGTCTATATCTCCTGAGTTCCTTTCTTTTGCATTCGGCTAACAAACTCTATGTCTAGTTGTTGTTGTTTGTAACTGGTCTGAGGCTGAGCACAATTTTGTTTTTCCAGAACTTGTTCTGGCAGTGTGGGTTGGTAACTTGGTAGTTGGTACATCCTGGCATGGCAAGTGTGTGATTTGTTTGTTTCCTTGGCAAAATCAGTTTGAACAAAATTCTCTCTTGTGCTGCAATGTGGATAACTAGACCTGTTACCAACCCCCCAGATAGGATCTGACACAGACTGATTCTTCACCACCATGACTGTTTGGCTTTTTGCTTCACAATCTTGAACTTTCCTAACCTAGATTTTTGGCCTCTTCTCATGGGTTCTTTTGTTGGCTCTGCCTGAAAGGAAAGGGAGAGATTTACAAAAAAAGATGTTTTCATTTGGTCTCACATTTTGAGGATTGTTTTCCAGGTGAATTACTGTGAACTCTGATCTCATTTTCTGGGAACGTTTCCTATTTGAAGTGATGTATTTCTTAAAGTATGAAATTTCCTATTTCATTTGGTCTCACATTTTGAGGATTTCTTTACCAGGTCTTACTGTGAGCTCCGATCTCAAATTTTTTTTTGGGGAACTTCATCGCAACATTTCCTCTTTTGATTGATGTAATTTTCATTTGGTTCCAAATTTTGAGGATTGTTTATCAGGCATTACTGTGAACCCTTATTTTGTTTTTTCTTGACAATTCCATGGAACATTTCCTATTTTAAGTGATGTACTTTCTAAAGTATGAAATTTCGATCATTTGGTCCCACTTTTTGAGGCTCGTTTACTAGGTGTTACTGTGAGCTTTGGTCTCATTTTTTGGGAATTCATGAAACATTTCCTATTTTAACGAAATGTAGCTTTCATTAGGTCTCACATTTTGAGGAATGTTTAGCAGGTGTTACTGTGAACCCTCATCTCATTTTTTTGGAATTTCATGTAGTGTTTCTTATTTTAGTTGTTGCTGTATTTGAAGCTTGAACTTGCTATAAGGGGCAGATTGTGAGCTCTCCATTTTTTGGGAACTTCATGCAGCATTTCCTATTTTAACAGTTCCTGGTTTGAACTTGCCATAGGGGGTAGAGACTAGAGACATCATGCCATGAGCTGCACATTCATTGCATAATGATGATGATGATGCTTGAATTCTTGTAGCAGCAATCATTAATCTGGAAGGAGACAAAGTGATGAAATGAAGGTAAATCTTATACATTTCTGTAGGGGTTTCTTTCTTCTCAGCCAAAATTGTTGGCCCATCTTTTTGGCCTTTGTGTTTATGGGAAAGTGACAATATTTGAGTGTGGAAGAGCTTCACATTCATTGATGACTTTGAATGTTGTGCAGAGCTTGCAAGGCAAGTGATTCCTTCCATTATTTTGCAGGTAAATTCCTTTCTCCTAATCTAGTGTGCTTCTCAATAGCTGACCATCGCCAATCTGAAGTAAATGCTTCACATGACCCTGCCTAAATAACTGAATAGCCAATTCAGATTAGTGACTCAAAACATCCACACTAGCTTGGGTCATTGCCAACTAACCAACAAATCCGAATTCCGAACATCAGCACTGTTTCCAAACAACTGATCTATCAGTGCAAGGAACCTTGCTCATTAGCTGCATATTGTTTGATGACACTGACTATATAACAGAACGTCAACTTACTATATCTCTCTTGATCTAATCTCAGCTTTTGTTAAGATCTCAGGACTTGATTCCCCTTCAGCCTGCAGGTTTCTGCAAACTACTTTGCTCCACCCCTCAAAAACAAGAAGCCTCACAGCAGCCACATAAATCAAATGCCATTGGAGCCTGTGTATGTGGACAATATGTCTGCCCGACCACCAGCCATCCTTTCAGCTTTCAGTCCCCGCTCCCCTGCTCATGATTATCTAAGTTAGAAAATGTGCCATGCTGCAGGTTTCAACAATATGCTCCAACATCCTACATTTCCATGAGATTCCACCTCTTTACATCCAAGACCAAAGTAAATCAAGCCCTAATTGACATCATAATTGTGCAGGACATTCACAGGTCTGTCATGTCATACAACCGCCATCAGTAATATGCATGAAAATTCAAATGAAGGCTTATGGATTGTCATTTCAGTTTCATACAGAATTCCTCTCTTTTTTAGAACTTGGCCAGAGTGTCACTTGTAGAACAGCCCGGCAGTGCTTTAAACACAATTTTTTTTTTGAAAGTTATGTGGGGTTGAGAAACAGCACCTGTGCGAACACGGATGACGTCTGACACAGGTGACACTGGCACAAGCAGAATGCAGCATAAGGTCAATAAAGACAAACAGAAAGAGAGCCTACACTTAGAGATACTGAGGCCACAAATGGGGGGTCAGAGACAAACCACAACCTACATGTCATTGTATGTAGCACTTGCTAAGAGATGGCTCATTGAAAGGACATGCAACCGAAAAAATGCTAACAGGAAGACAAAACCTGAGAAATTGACATTACCAAATATCTTTCCATCTCCAATTTCCCCAGTTCTCGCTTCATCAATAATGGTATCAATCACAGATTCTACCTGTGAGAAATCAAGTTTTAAGGTCAATTCAAGATATATAAAGAGGTTTAGGGTGCAGAGTTAAGCCATTAGAATCAAGTGCATGGGGGTTTTATTACAAGCAGTACCTGATCGTGAGAGACTACAATATCCAGCTTTGCTTTCACAACAAAAGCTTCTTCACAAAATTCTGAGCCTGCAATGAACCAAAAGTCACATCCCCCAAGTCCATATGGTATTCTGGCTTATAACTCATCAAATTCACAGCATGGGAAGGAAGCAAGAGGGGATAAGTTCAAATTGAACTTGAGTTGTACTTGCCATTGCTTGCATCTACACTATCCATGGACATCAAGATAAATCATTCTAACTGGAGGTGAAGCGTCAAGCATCCAAAGTTTTTGGTCAGTCCTGGGTTTAGTGCCCAAATCTACAGTCAACATCTATTCCTAGACACATTGCCAACTTAACTAAAGTTCCAACTCTGTACCAATCCTGGCAATTGCCAGGGGCTCCAGGGGCCAAAACTTGTGGCAAAGGACACTATCAAGACCAATCTTAAAGAAAATATTGTGTCTTACCAGCTTGTCGCTCACGAGATCCTCCTTGTGCCCCGAATCCTCTGACATCTGTAACAGTCACACCTCGGATGCCCATCTTGATAAGTGCCTGCGATCAGATATCTAGCATTAGAGAGGTGGGAAGCAGGATCAGCAAGAGACTCTTCAGCAGGACAGAGAGCTGGCAAAAGTCAATCATGGCACTTGTGGAGACATCCCTTTCTGCCCTGATTTGTGGTGCCACCAAGCATAGTTAGTTCAAAGAGAGCAAGAGCTTAAGAAAAGGTTACTTAAGGAAAAGGTAAATATTATGACTCGTGTCAAAACCAAAATCCAGGCACAAAGTGAGGCATGATATGAATACCGAGGTCACATGAGAGAGCCTCCACGGTCTTCAAACAAGGAGCAGATGATGGGCGCACATTATTGCAACACATGCCACAGACAGAGCCCTTGATGTATTTCAGTATGTGTATGCACCTTTCCTTCACCTACAGTTGCAGAAATGTATGTCAAAGAAGACCGCCTGAACTTGACCAAAATCTGAAAAATCTACTACTATAGAAAAGTTGATCAAACATCTTAAGGGTACTTACTACATGAATTAGAGTATTGGTTGCTTTAGAGTCCCAATTCTCACCTTACAGTCCAGTGAACAGGAACAAAGCCTACAAAAATGGTGCTCAGTACACATGTCACATAGGGGTGTGAATCTGCAAATTGGGGCATTGGAAGCTCAGAGGCTTGTGTACCTGAGAATTGCTTCTACTTTGTAAAAGTCTGCCTTTGGCAAATATCCTGCCAAAGTTACACCTTCTCAGATCAGTTCAACAAGATTTCAGTTTACCGGATTTGTAGGATTCATCAGACCATAAGCTCTCTATCTCTTTTGTTTGCTGGAAGGTGGTTTTTCTCCTCCGCAAAACTGGTGGTCTTTCTCTGCAAAACTGGTTTGATTTGTGTGCAAGGAATGCTTCATTTTAGCACACATATCAGAATGCTTCTAAGAAGATTTCCAAGACTGAAAATGGCAAAAGAGCACTGCTTGTAAAGCATAATACACCACAATTTCATTTACCTTCAGCTGAATTGCCATTCTCAAAATCAATATCTGAAGAAGAAGCTGCTCTGACAAGGTGTGAAGGCCTCTCCATCGCCGTTCCATTCCTCGAACTTTCTGCAGAACATCTCTCCACTTTCACTTCCCCGTAGGATTAAGCAACCATAAGGGTCTGGAAGCCAAGAATGTCGACATTACACCATGTTTGCAGCTAGGACGACTGCTTCTAGGTGGGCAATTGACGCGATGCTAGATGAAAACGAAACAAGCAAAATGCTCGGTGTAACACTCACCGAACATAGATGGTAAGTTAGGTCTGAAGACGCCAGCGCCCAGCTTCTCCTGCAAGCGCCCGGACCTTCTTCCTCCGAAGTTGCTAGCCGGCGCTACGAATGCTGCAGCAGCACAACACTTATGAGGAGGAGGAGGAGGAGGAGGCAAAGGGCTAAACGAGGTCGACGAGGCCGAGTGAATCATCGACAGTTTAGCGCACGAAACGAGTTCCCGCGACACTGATGACACCCACAGTTCGCAGGGCGTAGAAAGCAGCGCCATAGCCAGAAAATCAAAAGCACCTCTTCAAGAACAAAGAAAACTAAAAATTAAGGGGAAAAAAAAGGAAAAAAAAACTCAAAGTAACTCACTGCAAAGGAAAGGAAACCACGGAGCAAGCAAAGATTTGCACAGACAACAACAAAATCAACAAATCCAAAATCGCAACAAACCAAAAGCTGCTGCGAACAGCAAACGGACGTGCGCAGCAGGAGGAAAGAAAAACCGAGGAAGAAATCCAGGTCCGCAAAGCTAGATTCTCCTTCAAAATCGAGATCTTGAAAACCAGCACGTGAAATTGCCCTAGAACTGAAATCTCGAAACTTTTGGCCGAGTGCTGAACCAACAACCCAAAGTACTGTTTGAATCGAGATCTCAACCCCCATAAATCCAGGTCTCAAAATATAGTCATCTATCTGCTCTTAGAATCAAGGTCTTGGGTCACTTGATCTCTCGATTCAGGATCGAGACCTCAATTTGGGACTCAAACGAACATGATATGAAACAGCACACTAAGAAATCCAGATCCCCAAAGCTACATTCTCCTTCAAAAGCGAGGTCTTGAAGAACATCGGCACGTCAATTCAACTAGAACTGAGATCTTGAAACTTTTGGCCATGTGGTGGCTGCTGAACCAATCCAAAGTAGTGTATGAATCGAAATCTTGAATTCGAGATCTTGAGTCTCCCACACCCCCCCAACCCTCCTTAAAATCGAGGTCTCAAAATTTAGTCCTCTGCCATTGGAATCGAGGTCTCGCATCACTTGATCTCTCGATTCGAGTCGAGACCTCAATTCGGGACTCGAACTTCTGGGAACCCTGCTGCTGCTTCTTCTTGTTGCTCCTCTGAGAACCCCTCTGTGGCTGCTGCTTCTTCTTCTCATCAATCGAGCATTTCTATTGCATGCATTTTGTGTTTGTTACAATTCCCAAAACAAGATGACGAATCTATTTGATAAAAACTCTGCAACTGATTTTTGTATGGTCAGTGGGAAGTCATATTGATCATCAAACCTCAATCTATATACAAAGTTAGGCCTCCAGACTCATGTTGCAGAAGAATTTAGACTTGCATGAAGCAATAGCAGAAAGATAAATCATTGTGATCATGGGGTCAAAACCAAACTCCAGCATAGTTATAAGTAGGTCCAGTCACACATGTGGGTGAGTGGGTTGGTGGTTGGGGTGGGTGTTGATAATATATGTGCACCACCATGAGTTCACAACACTTTCACCCTAAATGATTTTGTTAAGATTATAAAATGCATCATTGAGGTTCAGAAGAATCCACTTAAGGGATCAAGTACAATCGCTGCATGCTCCCCAAGACTTGATTACCTAGTAACTATATTATCTAAGTAGTACCATTTGCAGTAACCAGTTCAAGCTATTTTTAGAGGCAAAAAAAGAGAACATGGCTGCACAGATCCAGATGAAGAAGAAGACCTAATTTGAGGATGTCAGCTTTCTGTTTTAGAGGATAGTTTTGATTTCCTGGAGTTCACAAGACAATAATATAATCCCAGTGTTTGGAAAACCAGTTATTTCCAAGACAGGAGGCACGAGTCATTAACGTCCCAAGAATAAGGAAGAAGAAGGAAGAAAGAGATGGAACAGTAGTAAAATAGCAAAACCTAAAAGAAAACAAAACAGAAGAAGTACCTAGAAGAAACAAAACCCCATCACGGACCTTTGTCAGAAGAAAATGTCTTCTCAGTGGTTGGTACAGTTACGGCCCGTCTTCTTGCCACCGGCTGGCTTGTCACAAGATTCCTGTCTCGCAACTTGTGCAGCGGCCGGCATTGCGGAAGAAGGCCTGGAGTGACCTCATCATGTGACACTGTGCTAAGCAGATAGGAATTTAGAATTTGTTGTTGTTGTTGTTGTTCTTCTTCTTCTTGGCTTCCATACTGCAATTTTATTCAAAAATTGATCTACGATCAGTAAGTACCAGAGAGTACGCCTCCAGCCCCTCCCTCTCACATACACAGCTGCTGTATCCCTGCACAACAAGAATGCGGCTTCTCTGCTAGTTTAGCCCAGTAAAACCTCAAAAGGTTTTTTCTCTTGTTAGGCCAATTTTGGTATGCACGCAGCAGCAGCAGCTTCAAGTGCTGTGTATGCCGTCTCTGTCTCTCCGTCACTCTGTCTCGTCTCAGAACTCGAAGAACGTGCACGAAAGAGACGTGCTAGCCTGTTGGGAAAACAAAATCCAGCGCTAAAATACAAAAACAAAACCTAAGGGGGACGATCTCCTAATACGTACCATGAGAGACAAGGCTAGATAATATATATTATTAATTCATAGTGTGGTCCTTTATGGATGAATCATCCACACACAAACCTTTTGCATCCATGAAGGCGCTAGACCCCTTCTCATAATCTTCCCACGCGTACTCGTCGGTAGACTATTGTGGTGGGGTGTGCAGTGGAAGGAGAAGCAGCGAGAGAGAGAGAGAGAGGCCAAGCAGCGCTTGTTTTGTTGCTAATTACGCACACGAGCGGGGGTATTGCGGGGGACAAAAAAACGAAGGGTGGTTTTGTATACTTCTTTTTCTTTCTTTTCTGCTGCTTCTTCGCGGACTCGCCTTAGTTACGGAGCTTTGTGCAGCAGCTACCGCCCAGCATGAAGATATCGGTGAAGACTCTGAAGGGGAACCATTTCGATCTGGAAGTCAACCACACGGATACGGTCAGTCAGTCGCTAGCTCCCCCCCTCCTCTCTCTCTCTCTCTCTCTGCTCCTCACTTGTAAAACCTATTTCTCGGAACAACACTACTGTTTCCCGTTTGTTTATATGATGGGAGTGAGTGTTGCAAGGGGAAGAAGTGTGGTTTCGGATTTGTGAGTAGTCTCTTCAGTAGTGTAGCGTCCACCGCAGTCTAGAGAGAGAGGCCTTTGGGAGTTCATTCTTTTTCGCCCTCTTTTGAGCCGTCTAGCCTTTGGGAGTAGTAAGCATTTCCCAGGGAGTTACAGAGTGTGCCTCATTGAATGTCACATAGCTCCCCCCTTTGTCGCAGAATGAATATGATGGTGTGTATGTTGTAGGGTAGCTGCTGTCAATCATGTCTGGGTCCTGCGCATGGCCCTGCATGTCTGTAGCTTCTTGTGCAGTACGTCACGTGGAATTATGTCCATGTTTGTATCATCTTCTGCAAAGATGTGATGTCACAGCAGCTCACCGTTTCCTCTTACAAACAAATCCTCTTCCAACTTGCTGAATACCTATGTGGCTGCCAAGAGGTGTCACCTTTAGGGTGGGTACATTATGTGTGAGCCTGTTGTCATCAGGATGTGGTGGTTTAGGTTTTGTTGTGCTTCTATCAGGGTTGTGGTGATTATGGTCATATGGAGAAATAACATATCACGGAAATGATTGAGTTTGTCAGTCTTGGGAAGGATTTTGATTGTGCAAAAGTATCATGCTTGAGCTGAACATGGATGCAATCTAAATATTTGTTTGCAGGTCACAACTGTCAAGAAGCAGATTGAGGAATCCCAGGGCAAAGATGCTTTTCCCTGTTCTCAGCAGCTTCTCATTCATCAAGGCAAGGTTCTCAAAGATGACACAACCATGGCTGATAACAAGGTTTCTGAAAATGGCTTCCTTGTTGTCATGTTGACAAAGGTACAATTTTTTTAATGTCAGTTTTCAAGACTCAGAAATGACTGAGTTTATTTTTCTAGCCAGCATGACATTGAAATTGATGAGTCTGCAATGCTCTTCTGCCCTGTTTCCCAACAATGCATGTTTGACATTTGTCTAGTGGTGTTATGAAGTTAATTTTGAGGTTAAAAGTTGAAGATTTGTGGAGTCCATTAACATACAGAACATAATGTTGTCCCCAGACAAAGGCACCGGCAGCTACATCTTCATCCTCATCAGGAACTGCTCAGGTGTGATTCTCACCATTTTTATGTCATGAGTATCAATTGAAACAGGCCAGCGCACCCACTGTCCTCATAGCCATTACAGTGTCAAAGTGCGTTTTTTCCCTCAACATTCTGAATGGCACATGTTTAAATGGCCTGTTTTCTAAAACTTCCATTCAAAATTGTGGCTGCAATGAACTGATTGAGATCTTTCCTCTATGTCTGTTGATCTTAGGCACCTGCAGCAGCACCCCTACCACCTGCTCAAAGCCCTGCACCTCACGCAGTTCCTGCTCACTCTGCTCCTTCTCCGTGAGTCTTCTGCTTCAAGGCTCATGCCTGTTTTTCCTTGTTTTGCAACTTTCAGCTTGGAGAAAGTAAGAGCTGGTAGAATTCACAGTTCCAGGTCATGGAAATTCCACACAGATGATCTTTGGTTTGGCACCTGTACTCAGCACTGGGCTTCTGAAGTAGTTTTCACTTCACCTGCTTAGGTGTCTAAGTTGCTGCTTGGACAATGCTATCTGGAATGAATGATAAGTAAATAGGTCTGGAGCTGGAGTTTATCAGTTGAACATAATCAGTGAAGAAGAATATTACATTCTGCAAATTCTTCAGATGCAGGTTTGACGTTGTAAGTTGGCTATTTTAACAATCATTTCCTGCAACAGAGCACCTGCCCCTGCACCTGTTGTCCCTGCACCTGCTGTCCCTGCACCTGCTGTCCCTGCACCAGCAGCTGGAGCTCCTCTGTAAGTATCATTTTCTCTTCCCCTCTCAACTGATGGGCAAAGAGGGAGTGACAAAAAGAAGCTCATAGCTTTTTAACTCATGCTAGTTTTGATCATTGCATTGCACTCAAGCCAAAACCAAATCACTGTGTGTGCCAATGGAATCCTACTAAAGTCTTGTTGTTGTGCAGGGGTACAGGTGATGTGTATGGTCAGGCAGCATCAAACCTTGTTGCTGGGACCAACCTTGAGCAAACAGTTCAGCAGATCATTGATATGGGTGGAGGTAGCTGGACACGAGACACTGTTGTACGTGCACTGCGTGCTGCTTTCAACAATCCAGAAAGGGCAGTCGAATATTTGTACTCTGTAAGTGATGACCCCAGGTGCACCAGTGCCTTCATGATTATCACACAACCAATCTTTGGTGTTTACTTGCAGGCAATCCCTATGTATGACTGTTATAGCAGGTCATCTGCCTTGTGTGGCAATTTAATAGTGAGGTTGCTTGACCGCTCACAGGTGCCTCAGTCTATGCCAGCGAGAAGATGTCTCAGACCACCATGATTCTAGTGAAACCATAAGTGCGTCACTTTTCATCTTTAAACGTATGGTTAAAGTTAACAATATGTATCATCCGTGGTTAAGAGGCATTATTTGTCCTACCATACTTAGCTTTTATCCTAGTGATTAGTGCAGACTTTGCTTCTTTCTCTATCTTTCAATCTTCCTCAGGTGGCAAACCCTGACTTGAATTCTGCTCTACTTTGCCAGTCACCCTTTGTTTGCTGCAGGAACAGATTGATATTGACTGGTCCCCATATCTGCTTGGTTGCAGTTTTAGTCTTCCCTTTGTCTCAGTCTAGGTTTCTGCCAGAAATATGTCCTATTTCCAGCTTCACATAGAGTATTCCTGGAAGTAATAGAAGTACCAAATTCATTGTGAACTTCTGTTCTTCTTGCAAGTAACCTAGAATTCTGGCTCCAAGTCTTCTCTAGACATGGCCTTCTCGGAAGGCTCCACAAGCAAGGATACCAGATGAGCTTTTATTTGTAAATGAGGTTCTCTGCCTCACATTGTTGATATGTATGCAAACTTTACGTACAGCGCTGATGATCACTGTATAGACACATTGACCTTGTGAACCTATTGGTGTTTGGTCTCAATTCATGAAATGCAACTCAGTTTGTGCCCAAGCCATCTTGTCTTCCTGGACCTGTAGATGGTATCAGTTCCATTTTTATCTAATTAGACCCACCATTTCAATCCTTCTGCTGAGATTTCATACTGGCAATGTGTTTGTATGTCTAATGTCACAGTTTGTGACTTCTTGGGTTCATGTTGTTGCAGGGTATACCAGAAGCTGCAGAGGTGGCTGTCCCTGTAGCTCGCAATCCTGCCACAGTACCTGGAGCACCAGCAACAACTGCCCCTGCACCTGCTGTGCCTGCTGTTCCAGCTCCAGCAGCTCCTGGAGGACCTAATGCTGCACCATTGGACCTCTTTCCTCAGGTATGGTTTGAGATAGCAGTGGGAATTAGAATTGAAATTTGGGATGTTCACCAGAGGGACACATATACCTCGCAACCTTTTTTGCCAAAGATAGTCCATGTTTGTGGGTCGAAAATCAGTATGTTTTAACTCTGTCTTTGAACTTAGCCATCACATGCCATGACTTAGTTTTACATGTCTTTGGTCCAGGGAATGCCTGGTTTGGGTGGTGGAGCTGGAGCTGGAGCTCTTGACTTTTTGCGAAACAACCCCCAGGTTATCCTGGTCTCATTTTGTGCATAAGTAATTGAAGACCCATTTAGGAGCTGTAATGTTTCAGTCAGCAGTTGGCCAGCCTAGCAACTAGAGTTGCATTGAATTTAGAATGCCATGGGTATTTACAGATATGGATTGAAGAATCCTTGTTGAAGATCTTGAAACTTAGCAGCTTGGTTTTGTTATGCACCAATTCACTAACATAATACAGAGTTATGTCATGCCAACAAATCATGGCAACCCTACTGCTGGATGGTTTGTGAGAGGGAATGCGGGATCATAGCGGACTGAGCCTGTTACATGGATGTCTCAATACTGCTGCTCTGTTTTTCTTTTATTCTCTGGCAGTTTCAAGCTTTGAGGACAATGGTCCAGGCAAACCCACAAATCCTACAGGTTTGTGTGCCAGTTGTCCCAGTTCTCAGTCTGTCTTTTTTGCATCTCTGTTCAAGTACTGCTACCAAGCATTTGGAGGTCTTTGGCATCTGTAGCAAAGGGATCTGGAACAACACACATGTCCTCATTCTGTTCTCCATTAGCAATTAGAATAACCTCTGAACTCTGGGTTGCTCTTTGGATTTATGGTGAATGGATCACAACAGCCAATGCTTCAGGAGCTGGGGAAGCAAAATCCTGCCTTGTTGCGGCTCATCAATGAGAATCAAGCTGAGTTCCTTCGCCTTATCAATGAGGCAGGTGGGGAAGGTGCTGAGGGGTAAGTTGGAAACCTTCTTCCAGAGGACTTTCTGTGTGCTTCTAGGGTGTTCATGGATATTTCAGTTTTATGTATATGAATTTGTTTGATTACCTTTTTACATGTTTTGTTGGAATTTCTGTTATGACTGCACACATTGTCGTGTTACCTATAATTGTTGTTGTGGAGATTTCTCTGCAACTTCATCAAGCTTTCTTTCTGCAATTACATTGACATCATTTGTTTATTTGTCTAGTCTCGGTATGTGCAGGAAATGTTTGCACTGCTCTAAGACAGTGTATCACATTGCTCTAAACTTGACAGTCTTAAGGATGCAGGGATATCCTTGGGCAACTTGGAGCAATGCCACAATCAATTAATCTGACTCCAGAAGAGAGGGAAGCGATTGATAGGGTACAGTTCTATTCTTCTGAACCCTTCTTCTAAACCCTCTGACTTACAATTCTGTCCTTAGTAAGATTCAGTAGTCACCTCTATGATTGATTTCTATTCAGTTGTCTATCAAGCAAATGTTTTGAGTCACTCAAATGTGTGAAGATGTTACTGTAATTTACATGGGATGTGTTTTCCTGAACAGCTTGAAGGCATGGGATTTGACCGTGCACTTGTGATTGAGGCTTTCCTGGCATGTGATAAGAATGAGCAATTGGCTGCCAACTATCTTCTGGAGAATTCAGGCGATTTTGAAGACATGTAACCGCATAGCAAAAATGTCTGTGGTACATCTGTACATTTCAGGGTCCCTCTCTCACTATCAAACTTCTGTTTGCATGAGGGGCATATTTGCTTTGGGTTTTCCTTCATAGGTGCTTGCACTGCCAGGTTTCCTTTTCTTTCCTGCACAATCAGAAGGCCTAGTTTAACATGCTGAAAATTTCCACTTGTCTTTCAAGTTTCAAGAGAGTACAGAATCAGGCTTTTGAACACTGTGGTGGAAGTGGAAGATGAAAGGTGCCATTGTTGGTTATTCCATGCAGGTGCCCAGTTCATTAATTCTCTATTGTGAAACTCCTAAACATCATGGCATGCATAAGGGCTTGATAACTGTTAGGATACTCCTATTATGAGAAGATTGGACCTTGTGCTCTATGCCAAAGTATGAAGTCCATAGTCAAGGAATATGAGGTAAGAAAAGTGCAATTGTCTTTTCATGCTTTTGATCATATTATTGTTTAGTAAATGTGGTAAATAATGTGTTTCTGAACTCCCTTTCTTCTTAGACATGGGATGAGAATAATCAGTTAGTAGGAAAAGCCCCAAAAAATTGCTTGTTTTTGCCTTCTGACACAATGCTTTCAAGGTGTTGTGCATTTATCATTTTGGTTGTGCTGTAGTGAGGTATTCCCTAATACAGCTGAGGTGTTAGCAATCATGGTTGTGAATGTTTCAGTTGGTGCAGTCTTCAACTAAGCTGTACTATGCTATCACCAATCAGAAAGTCTGTTTGCCATCACTGTAAGACCAAATGAGCATTCACCTACCACCAAGTTTCATAGCATAGGAGTTCTGAATGTTTTCATACAATGTCCAGTCCCTTCATGCACAGGTTCAGGTACAGTTCAAACCTCTTGTTATATGTGTATTAATGAATCTAAAACTCTTCATGGATCTGTGTTAGGTATTGTGTGATGTTCCTTTCTGTGCATGTCCTTTTCCTGAATGTGGTGATTCTGTCTTAGCATTGAACATTGTGGAAGACTTGGAAGTGTCCAGTGGTTGCTCTGAGAGAGACAACCACCAAGTAAACAAAACTTGCTTCCCAATGGTCAGGGAATGTGTGGGCAGGCATTCTCTTCACAAATTCTCAACTGGGGTTATATACAGGGATCCTTGGTTCACATCCCTGTTTATGAAATGAAAATGAGTAGGTTAAAATGAAATGGAGCGTATCAGTTTGCAGGAGGATACCATTGACTGATTTTGTTAGTTTTATCTCTAGAGTGCTAGCCTATATCATGACTGAGTCTTCCTGTTGCTTCCAGGCTTGCAGCAGAAACTCAAAATGCAGTTTAGTATTTACACTTGCCTATACACATTGTAGGTAGCTACTGAAGTCAGACTGGAACATGTGATAGAGAAGTGACCATCATTCATGTTACTGTTGATGGTCCCTGAACCAGTGTTCACATGTTCATACAGCGAGTATTTTTTGTTCTCTTGTTTTGTCTTTGTCATGGTGTCCTTTGTTCACAGTGTTGTAAGTCCTTTTCCAGAAGTCTTTCTTTGACTTGAAAGAAATTTTATCCTTGTTTCTGGCTTCCTTAACCATGAGAATGGAGATTTCTTGATTCTCACTGGAGATTGCTTCTTATCTACAGCCATTGTTGTTGGGAGCTGTGTGAGTGGGTGGGGTTAGTCATTGGAGCTCATCATTGCTATTAGACATGAGGGTCATGGCCCGACACTTTGTGAGCAACTCTCACAAGGCTATGACCAGTGTTTTGTGGGTATCAGAAGTGGCAACAAACGTCGGCGGGTTACCAGGGAAGTTCTTTGATCTTGTAACTGCTGTTCTCAGAAAATTGGAGAATCAGATATAATATACAACTCCCATTCTCTGAAAGTTAAGGAAAGAAATGCCTAGAAACTTGTGTCTCTTGTGTTCTTTGTTGGTTCTTTCATTTGAGTTCTTGAAATAACCAAGGCTCCTTTTAAGTCAATCAGCAACAACATGGGAGTGTACATCTAATGTTGTACTATGTTGGTGGGTTGTGAAGTTGCAAATCATCCTCCTTGATGTGCACTCACAATGGTTGCCACTTATTGAACCAGGCCTTAAGGCAAGGACACCACATTCAACTTGAGTTGATAACACCTTAACATTACAAGTAACTTATGCCTTATGGACCTATGTACATAGTTAAGGCCACTTCACACAATGTCCAATGTTTAAAATTGAACTATTTCATAGGACCTTCATCTAAAGTGCCCTTTAGAAACTTGGGACTTACAGATGATGTTCGGCAAATGAATTGATGTTCCACTTATTTCAAAGATTTATTCCTTTGTTATGTATTTCATTCTATTTTCAATGAAAATTTGGTTTAGTTACATTTTAAGTCCCTTGTTATGGAATACAAAATTGTTAGCTAGAAAAGAAAATGAAGTAACTTGAAGTGCAATTACCCTAGCCCATGGTTAGTTTCATCATTAAATAATCTAGACTTTTTTTCTCTTTTTTTTTGATTTTTTGTTTTAATTGTCCTTGTGGAGGTGACAAAAATTGTTGAATATTTCACCTCTCAAATGACAAAATTTCATTATGCAAAAAAAAAAAAAAAAAAAACCTTTATTGAATAAAAATAAAAATAATTTAAATTTAACAACGATGAACCTGACCCAAGGCGAGGGTATGGTTTAAAACTAAGTAAAAATTCATTTAAATGTGGTGAGATAGACCTTGTGTATTTTTCACCTGTATCTGTTAACTCGGCAGGGGTACCTACCCTATTCAAGTACATATTAAATGCCAGAATCAGCCATCACTCCTGATTCTGCCAACTGCAACTAAGCTTGGTAGAGCCAGGAAGTGGTGGTGGCTGCTAATTCTGCCATTTAATATAATAGGGACTTGAATAATAATGTACCTGCTCTTCTAGTTTATGATCGACATGTGGACCTTTATATGCTCTCTTTTAGGGCACGCTAGGGGGGGGGGGGGCCTTATTTTGCCTGAGTTCATCCCCTAGGGCTTGGTCTAGTGATTCAATATGGTGCAAAATGCCCCCCTAAGGACACCTTCCTAAGGGCACATTCCCTAAGGACACCTTCCTAAGGGCACATTCCCTAAGGGCATCTTCCTAAGGGCACATTCTCTAGTAAGTAAGGGGCTTTGGTACCTTATTGAAGGGGGGGGTATTAGAAGTGGTTTTTTCTTAGGTGGGGTTGGTGGTGGTGGTGGTGGTGGGGGTGGTCCGCCCGTTCGACAATTCGTTCACTCAAGGAAACTGCAGCACAGCTTTCAAGAATATCGTTTACACAGAATAGCAAATTTAACAGCTGTTAGAAATTGTTCGGACTTAGAATAGTCGAACTATTTTTTTTATTCTCTTGGCCGAATCAGAGCCCCGTTCAGCACGGATGCCCAATTCTGAAGACCGAATCGGAATCGGCAGGCCTTGACGAATCTGTAACAGCTGTTAAGGCCAGGAATAATCGGGCAGGGCTTGACCCATTCCTTCCGGCTCCTAGGTTTACCACCAGTGGCCTCAACCACTGGCTTTTTGCTACAAAGCCCCGAATTCACCAAACCCTACCCATTGTCACAAAACATTTCAATTATGTGAAATCAATGGTGACGACACAAGTTAGTGTTATGCACTAGAACAGGCCTTGATAGAAATCGATGGTGAAGACACAAGTTAATTACGCACTAGAACAGGCCTTTGATAGAAATCGACGGTGAAGACACAAGTTAATTACGCACTAGAACAGGCCTTGATAGAAATCAAGGGCGAAAGACACCAGTTAGTTACGCACTAGAACAGGCCTTGATAGAATCCGTAATGATCAAGATTTCCCCAGTGTAAAAATCCATATGATCCCCCCCCCCCTCTTGAGTGGGAGAGGTCATCTTACATTTCTGGGCAGGCATCATAAACATTTTGTAATGGCCCGTTGTTTTTTTTTTTTTTTCTTTTTCCCTCACTACCCATCATTTCCAAACATAAAACCTTTCGGAAAGGGGGGCAGTATCAAAATTCAATTC
>Ga0116231_10003417_pt1 | contig 33027 bp, 24 predicted proteins | sample S1TSphgellanicum_2_FD_89695 | JGI IMG/M metagenome (GOLD analysis project Ga0116231, IMG submission 89695) | Host-associated microbial communities from peat moss isolated from Minnesota, USA - S1T2_Fd - Sphagnum magellanicum MG | ecosystem: Host-associated > Plants > Peat moss > Unclassified... | reverse complement strand
CATTGAGAATCCAACTACTATCACAAGGAACATCTGCTTTTTTGAGCTTAGACACCCAAAGATCATTGACCGTAGGAAACATAGCTTTGAAGAAAGAACACAGCCACTTAGAAACATCAGTTAAAGAACTAGAGCTGGCTGCACAGATAAATCTAGGTTTAATTGGATTTTTATGAAACTTCCAAACTCCACAAAGAAAAGGGAGACAAGGGCCACACTTTACACCTTTAAAATTATGAGCCTTATTAAAAGAGAGATGAAAATTCAGAATAACAATTATTCACAAAAAATGCAGCTCTAGTTCCTTGATGATCATGAATACAATTGTTGCTGCCAAAGATGGCTAGAGAAATAAAACTATTATAACAATTGCTTCTGCCCTGGTTATTAAGAAAACAGTTAAATCTGTCTCCAGTTACACATATTTCCAGTTCATCTTAACAGTACTGCCTTCATCCTTATAAACTTGCCATCCCAAATTGGGTCCTCAGCTCTACTCAAGCCAAAAGGACCAGAGACACCAGTAAACAATCAGCTTTATCATATCATCATCAGAAAAAAGCTGTAGCCCATGTACATTCCCAGAACTCACTGCTATACTTCTATCATACATCTTCCCATGCTGTGTAGGGAGGTGAAATGTGCAATGCTTTTGATGCAGGGACAAAGAAAGTAATCAGGAAAGAACAGGTCAAGTGCTTCTACGAATTGTGAATCTATCCCACTATTAGAAATTTGACCAACCCCTGCCATTTCTGTGGGCTATCACAAGCTAAGGATTCATTTCTTGTTCATTTCTCCTGACATACCAAGACCCAAAACTTCCAAGTACAAATACTTCAGCCACAAACACTACCAAAGCAATCAGGGCAAGATGGAAGACCTGTAAGCAAAATCACGGATTTTGGGGTGATTTGGTCCAATCAAACGTCTCTGCAGTCTCAATACAAGTCTGTATGTCCGTGGCAATCCCAACACATATGCTGTGGCCAGTGTAAGCTCCCACAATACCATGATGAATTTCCTGTCTTACAAAGTCTGTCAACCTCAAGTCCTCTCCAGAACTTAGATTCTTTGGATCTCCAACACCTCAAACAGCAAATCTTTCACTGGAAGCTCCTTCCACAATACAAATCTGCTTCTTCAACATCCGGATATTTGGCAATTGCTCTCTTCTCCAGAGTTCAAACCTTTCTTTGCATCCACACCAAAGGGTTCAGCATTCTGTAAGTCCTGCAAAATCATTCACTCTGCAGTGTTGTTGAAAGAATAAAAAAATGCTGCTGCAAATTATATCCAATCTCCTCTCCTCCCCTAAAAACCATCAAATCCATCAGGTCAAGCCAAAAGCCAAGTCATTACTATTGGTTGCCCTTAAACATGCAAGTGATGGCCACAAAAGCCTGACAAAAATTCTAACATTTGACATCTAGGCTTCAAGATACAGAGCTGCCACCACACTTGATGCAAACTCCCAACCAAAATTCCAAGGAAAAAAAATTGTGAATGAGACTTTTCATTCCAAGCACCTCTTCTTTAGAAATTGGATTTTGGTGAGGACTTTTCTTTTTCAATGTGCACCTCACCACCGAACACATGGGTTTTAGATTACATAACACTCAGGCACAGTCTTTTATTGATGTGTGAAAAAGAAGAAGAAGCTTCAGCATGCAGAACTAGGGTTAATATATTGGTTTTGATGCTGCTCGAATGCAGAATTTGCGTTATTGCCAAATATCAATTGGTTCGAAGGGAAATCTTAACCCTAATTAGGGTTTATCGTGAAATGCAAATGCACTTGGGGGGGGAGAAAGAATAGTGGCCGCGCAGAGTCTAGAAGGCTTCTCATCCTCTTCCGCGATTACGATTGTGCCAACACTGAAGAAAATAAGACATGCAAAAAAGAAAAAAGAAACAACAGGAGTAGTAAAAGCCCAAGTACCTCGGAGCAGCGATCGGAGAGAGACACGCCCTGCTTCTTCTTCTTCTTCGCCAAAGAGAGAGAGAAAACTCGATACCTATCAGAAGACGAAACTGACCTCAAAATCATCAGCAACCTACCTGACACGTGAAAGAGAGCTTCAAATATTCAACTGCAGACGCGTCAGAATATTCTGCAACATAAGAATCGCGCATGCAAAACCCCTGCTGAAAATGCTGGCCCCACACATCCACTCCAACGTACAAAAGCTGCTGCTGCTGCAGCAAACTCAAAGAAAAACCAAAACCAAAACCAAAAGACGAAAGCCCAAGAAAAAATGCAAACCCAAAAGATCGAACAGATGGCTACTGGGTCTCCTTCGACTTGAAAACACGGAGAGAGAAGATGATGGGTTCACGAGAGAAGATGGAGGAAGTTTGCGTAGCAATCAATTTGGAGGAGGCGGCCAAGAGGAAGCGCGCTGCGAGGCTTCTTCTTCTTGACCCTCGGCGCACGGCGAAAGCAAGAGACTGAAGGATCGTGGATGATATCACGACGAATATCCGTTCTGGATGATAATCCTTTCTTTTCGTCAATAAGGAGATGAATTGGTCACGTCAATAGGCTGCCCGAATCCAGATAGACCCCCAAAAAATTATTCAAAAAAAAAAAAACCAAAAACTCATATCTAAGAAAGAAAGAGAACATTAAGCAAAAATTCTGTGCACTTTACCTCTCTAAATAAATAAAAAATAAAATAAAATAAACTAAAATAAATTTCCCCTTTGCCCTAGGCACATCCCATGTCACTATGGGGTATCATTTCTTGCCCTTCGCTTCTTTGATTGTTTCACAAGTCCTAACTTGCAAGATGAAATTTTAAGATGAAAGATAAAATTTGAATCATATTTGAATTTTATTAAATTTTTCAATTATTTTTTGTCTTGCCCCAAAAACATGTTTATAACTTATTTGTATGTTTGTGTCATGGGGTTGAGAGTAAAGTGGAATTTCACATTAAAAAAAAAAAAAAAAAAACTATTACTACTAATATTTTTATTGTAACTTCTAGATTATCATTTATATTATTAATAAGGCATGATAGGTTATAATTTAGAGTTTTTCACATATGCCTTTCACTTGGTGGAATATGCATTAAAAACATGTGTAGAACATAATATCATGCATCCAAATTAATTTATAACATTAAAATTCTCCATACAGTAGTTGATCATTCATCTAGTTTAATTGGTTTTCCATGTTGAAATCCATCCGCATTTATGTCAATCTTTCATTTGTAATGGATGAAATTTATTTATCATAATTTTGGTTTGTCATTCATGGATGAATGCCATTCATGAGGATCCACTTTTCATTGATGACATTCATGTAGCATTCATTCTCCATTGATTACTCATAATTGATTGAATTCACCCATCACCATCAAATTTTCATCCATATTAGACAATTATAAAATTGTTTAGAAATGTTTCTTGGATGGTGGGACATATGCGAAGCTTTCCTTGAACTATCTCCAGAAATATGAGTGCAATGATTCTATAATGTCAATCTCAACAAAATTAGTTATATACCCTTCCAAATACACTGAAGAAATTCAGGGAGGGGCTTTTCAGACAAAATTATCTCAATGAAATTGGCTTGGTCCTATAGTTGGGAACCAACTACACCACCAGAGTCATGCAAATATACTTAATGGTGTGCTACAAACAATTTTGGACACAAATTCAACACAAAATATCATTATGACCATGAAAGCTCAAGTTCATCTAATACCTTGGTTGTGTGGAGGAGAGTTCTTCCAAGTCATAGGTGATGCTGGGACATTCACAGGGCCAGAGTGGGAGACTCAGTCTGGACCTGTTTCAAAATGCCACTTTGAAATGTAGTCTTCTACTCTGGCTGGAAAGAACAACAAACATCTCATGCAAATTGGTGTATTATAACATGGCCAAGTGTACAGACGTCTGAGCGCAGCACATCAGGAATCCTAGAAAGTTCAAAACTCCACAACATTTGACAACTCCCTAGTCCCTAATGCACTCCAGAACACTCTTATGACGACAAAATGGATATCATATTCACTCATGAAGCATGAACAGGGGGTTTCATGCTCTCCAGTGGAGCAGCACTGTCAACATTGAAGCTTCTGAGGTCAATGGAGCTTTTCCCATGACCCTACAGGCATATAAGACAGGTTATCCATCAGCAGCCAGATGTATCATGCATAGACATTCAAACGATTTGTGCTACAATTTTTTTGACTGCACAGTGACACCATCAGATCCAGCTATTATCACAGCTGTTGCCATGTCCAGAAAGAGGCCATGATCCACAACACCTTCTAGTGATGATATGGCCTTTGCTGCAGCCTTTGCATCCTTAATTGGGTCCTGTAACATACAGCTGATATAATCATGAGAGATGAAGTAAGATACTCTTTGCAAACAATGTGACTGTCTACTCACTCTTAGGCTTCTCACCACAACAAGGCAAACATATCTGGCACAATAACATAGGTTATGGAGTTGTTCAAATATCACATGGAAGCCCTTAGCTGTAATGACCAGGAGATAAACGTGGCCCACAATGGGCACCTTCTAGCAATAGTACAGTTTGAACCCACAACCTGCTTGCAAGAAGCTTGTGATTTCTAAGCAACATCAATGGATTGATGCTAAACACTGGAAAAAAATAGGGAAACAAAGATTTGATAAGACATTCAAGAAGTTATGACACTCGTGGGGAGGTTGGGTAGAAGAGCAAGCAATGTCATAATAACAACCACTTAATGAGACACAGATGCTGGGGAGCTGGATTACCTTGAAATAGAGATCAATGATGTAGTTTGAGTTATCAGTAACATATGGCTTGTCCCCATCCAAACGCAGCTTAACCTGCAAAATCTTGCACAACTAGTTAGAGCATCACAGTATCTACAGGATTCATAGAGCTGTCCCCACAGAAACATAAAGAGGGTTTGCTTTCTTTCAGCACAGAGATAGGCAAGTCTCATGTGCCTGGAGAAGTGCATCACAGTGAACTTCTGTAATCACTTGTTAGATTTGAAAGCTTCTTAGGTCTGTCCAAATAATATTCTTGCAGTTGGCAATATATGGACCCCCCAGGAACGTCTCTGTTGTCATTGGCCATGCAAATCACAGAATGACAAGCACAGCTTGTGATTTGATTGTTGTTGGGTTCAAAGGGGTAGAACTGTTTGCCTACCTGACAGAGATTCTGGATATTCTCTTTGAGGCAAGGTGTCCACTCTAACTTAACATGGACAAAACATAGAAAAAGGAGCAATTGAAAGGCCTCAGGTTTCCACACTTTGGATTGCTGGTTTACTATTGACTGGTGTGGATAATGTCTAGCAAGGCTGGGACAGATGGAAAACTGGTCACAAGCCCATAACAACTAGGTAATTGCTAAGAAAGGAAGGTATTTTAAAAGAGGTATAGTAACCACCTCACAACCTGCCACCTCTGGGAGGGTCTTCAATCGCTCTGCATTGTATTTCCAGCAAAATTGGACAACTTCCACTGGCATTGCCAATCCACTGCCTCCAAGACCATTGACCAACTGCCGCCAAGATTGAAAGTATCAGCGTATGGAATGGAGATGTTCTGCATAGAGGATCTATGAAAAGTACTTGAAAAAATCTCAGGGCATAGAAGAAAAGTCATGGAAATGATACAAACCTTGGTTTCATCAACAATGACAACAAACTTTGCAGATGCAGCCTCCACCATCTACCAAACGTAGTAACCATTGTGTTTAGAACATCATTCAAAGAAATGCCCTGTGACAACTCTAATGTGCTTGCCACGCATAGTGCCATAAAAACAGAGGCCAACCTCACTACCCACAGTTTGATCATCATTTGCTTCAGCCTCCAAATTGTTCAGAATTTGGCATGTCACCAGCTGAGCACATGTGTGCTCTTGTAATCAAATTGTACCTCAAATAAGCATCCTCACAAAGTCCTTGCATATTCTTCTCAACATGCAGAAAGGTAGTCTGACCTTCTCACGTAGCAGAGCTCCACCACGGCCTTTCACAAGATTTAGATCTGGATCAACTTCATCCGCTCCATCAATGGCAAGATCTATCTGATATAAAGCATCACCACCTCAGCATTCACAAGAAGCATGATGCTGAGACACTGCTATCTTGAACCCTGTTCACTACAGAAAACTATAAGCCCTGAACCATTATCTATGCTTTATGAGTTCAATTTGCTTCCTAGCCCTAAATCCTGCACACTGACACTTAAACCACTCAAACTCCTTGCTTTTTGTGTTTCCTATTCCTTGTACAGGGTTTTTATGATGCTTCTCATGTCATCTACTCTGGTTAAGTTGGACAGGAAAGGTAAGACCCTAGTGAGTACCTTGGGATGATCATCTAAAACTGAGAGAGGGATCCCCAATGCTGCAGCTTGCTCTGCTGTACGCTGCAATCAAAAAAACATTTGTGAGCTTTAGCTCATAGTCACTCTCTCCTGTTCATGTTGTGCCTTGACCCCACGGAAACACTAACACAGGCTCTATGGTAAGAACTTAAGAGGATCTAAAGTCTTGCATGTGGAGTGGTCCTTGAGTCAAACTCAAGGTCATGTGAAAATACAAGGAACAAGGAGCACAAGCACAGGTTTGAGAACAGAGAAGTATGACCTTAGAAGTTGGTACACCTATAATGTCCTTGAGTGTACCTTCCTGCAACCAAACAAAATGGTGTCTTCATTATGTATTCTGGTGCTAGTCAGTAACTGTGCACCTTCTCAAGTCACTATGATTCAACTACTGCATAACTAGGATTTTCACTGTAAATTTGTGTGCAACATACTTTGAGCTGGGGCAAAAGGGTTTGCAAAATGTACACAAAGCAAATTGCAAACCATAGCCTGAAATACCTTCAAAAGCTCTCCAATTTTGGCTACTGCAAAAGCAGCTGTGGACCCTGTCCCCAGCCCCAGCACCATTCCACTTTGCACATACTCCACTGCCTGCACAAGCAAAGAAAAGAAAAAGTCACAATCAGGAAGACATTACAATTTGGAGCCAGTGTGGGACCAAGCACATACCTACAAAGAAGCACTAAAAAATAAAGCAAACCTGCAACTGGAAGAAGGAAGCTAAGAATATCTTTGAAGCCCCAAAAAGCTCACCATCTTAAAGACCTTTCAACAAGTTATGTGCATTTGGTTTAGCTCAAAAAAAGAGGTGACTGAGAAGTGTGGTAAATCAAAGGAGTCAAAGGGGCTAAGGAACACATGGCCACTCACAAACCTTGTCTGCAGCAATTTTCTTAAGCTCATCTTGTGTCAATGTCTTGCTCACTGCATCCCTCCAATTCCCCACAATATCAGCCATGTCAAAGCCCTCAATTTTGCAATCTTTTGTATTCTCAAGCCCTTCTTCCTCTCTGATGTATCTGATGAGATTACATCCAGATTGCACAGCCTAACAATTTCAGGCACAATATTTGCTCTGTGTCCCAAGATTGCAACCAACCATACAGAATTGGCTAAGTATGGAACACTCCAATACCTAAATTGGAGGTTTGACTCTGACATTCCATTTCCACTGTCAGTCTCGATCTCGAAGCACTTATTTCCAGTCTTCTCTATTACAGCTCCCTTAGCGGAACAGGAATGTGCTACTCTATTGATAGTAATAACTCGATGACGATTCCAACAGTGTATACCTACCTATTGCAACGACAATTCGCAGGGTCTTTTTCAAGAATCCGAGCGGAGTAAATAACCTGAGCTTGGAGTTTGTTTCCATTCCTAGATCTTATTGCAACCAGGACGCTAACCGCTATGTCGCCGCAAGAGTCGAAATCTTATATGTCAAGGTTGCTAGGCCACTCCATCACATTCAAAAATCATGGAACATATCGTTCCTTGTGAGGATCTCGCACGAATCCAACTACTTTACACAAGACTGATTGTAACATCAGCAGTTCATGACTAACACAATGCCACTTTGCGGCCCGGAGAACCAGTACATCATCCTTCAAAGCGGCCCACGAAAATCCGAGAATCGAACACCGATCCATAAAAGAGGAAGCTAACAATGCAACTCCGTTTCAGAAGGACGAGGGGTGCAAAACACCAGAAAAAGACCCCAAAAAAAAAAAAACAAAGAATATAAGAGAATTTTTTCTGTTGATGATGTAAGGTCGAACCTTGCGCGCGAGGAGTACAGAGACCGATTGAGGAACGACTACTACTACTGGAGTCGACAGCACCATGGCCAACGAGGATACGAGCAGCACCACCACGGAGGAAGGAGACTGAAGATGAGCCCAAGCAACAACAACTCAGGTTTCCAATTCTAGCACAACTTGCCACAGCAGGAGGCACTGCTGCTACTCTCCTATTGCCAGTACTCGTTCCTGCTGCGGTGCTTGCTAATCCCGAGGATTGGCACGCCGGCACCAACGCTGCTGTCGCCATAGCTTCGCTGCTGCTGCACCTTTCCTTTCCTTTCCTTTCCTTTGCTCTCTTCGTCTTCTCTCCCTCTCGTTCTCGTTCTCGTTCTCTTCTTTCCTATCTATGTTTTTCTTTCTCGTTCTCTTCTTTGCGCTCTGTGTTTTCTTTCCTTGCCGGTAATTGAAAAGTGCAAGTAGCGTGCGTTGTGGAGGTAGCGGATGAGGTGAAGAATACAAATTAAAAGCAAATCTTTATTGGCAGGGTTTCATCAATCTTGTATTTCTTTATGGCTATACCCTTTTGACAAAAGGCTTACGTTATTCGTCGATACCGGTGTTGTGCGGTTATTTGAATTTTCTAAGAACCGTCGATCCTGGTCCTTTCAAAAAAAACCTTAAAGTACTCGTGGTTTTCACTACAGAACCAATAAAAGAACCGGCGGTTTTTGATCGGTCATTTGAATTTTTTTCAATATTTAGGAGTATTGTAGTCATACCTCTATCAAAATTGGGCCTTTCTTCAATTTTGTCCGAGAATCACAATTATGAATCTTAAGAACCCCCTTGATAGGTAGATTTCTTCTAATGATAGTCGGATTTTACTAGGCTTAATACCAAAATTGTAAAGCTTACTCTGAAATCGTAAAGCTTGCTTTGCTGCTGGCAGAAAAATTATGTATTATAATGCATTGTGCAAATAAAATAGAAAATTTCTGCTGCATCTTTATATGAAGTACTAGGATGCAGGGCCCACATACTTCCACTCATGGCTCTCAAGGGAGGGAGGGGGGCTCAAGCCAATCACGAATTACCGAATCAAGCATGTGCGAACACCAATTATTTTATATAAGTAGATGGAATTGTGCATTTTGGGGGTAGTGTTAAATCGACGAGGTGAAGAATACAAATAAAAAGGAAATTTTATTACGTTATGCCTTCTCACAAAGGCTTTACATTATTGGCCTTTCGACTTGGGTTGGAGTATTGAGTAATTATGGGGCTTTGACCATCCAGTAACTCTTTTTAAACTCGGTACTAGAGAAATGGTAGGCAAGTCCTTGCTTTTGGTGGGTTTATTGGCCTTGCCTACCAAAAGGCAAGGATATTGTGTTTTGATTCATTATAGAGTATAGTAGCTTAAGGGATTTTTACCCCTAAGTAAGTAATAGGTCTATTTTTTATATGAGGATTTTTGAAAGATGATATTTTGGCTTGTATTAAAACTCGAGATTAGTTATAGAGTTATAATATCTTGAAGGATTTTGGTTTTTTTCAGAGGATTTTTTTCAGAGGATTTTTTGAAGATTATATTTTTGCATGGTGAAATATTTGAGTTTTCATAATTCTTCTTTCGCCTTAAGATACACTTTAATGTAAATGGCAAGGCCACAGTGTGACACACCCCTTGTTTCTTGGATGGATGGACAATCCTTTTGTACATGGACTTGCATTACTTTGTTTGGTGTTTGTTTAAAGAAAGATGTTCTATTTTGCACATGGATTTGCTTTGCTTTGATAGGATTTTCTATTTGCATATGGATTTGCTTTGCTTTGGGTGTTTTTGTTCTTTGCATGGATTGCAACTTCTAATTGAATGACCCTTGTTGCAGTATATGGTTTAGGGTTTAGGTATGGTTTAGGTTTAGATAACCCTTTGGGCATCTAGGTGATTTAGAAAAAAAAGAAATCCAAAATATTTGTGAGTTACTTTTTAAACACCAAATTCACAAATGTCTTTACACTTTGTGAATGTATTTCATTACTTTCAAACACTTCTATTTGAATTGGATCTCAATATATTTTGTGTGGAAATTGGCTAGATTTAGATGTTAACTAGTGTTGGCAAGATATTGAAAAATAACTTGAAATTCATAAAAAATCATATGCTACATATATTTATTTTAATATAACACTCCCCAATATCTAAGCCCATCTTATTTAAAAGTATTCAATTTGACAATTTGGATTTAATTCCAAGGGTATTAACTTTAATAATGTTTTAACACCTATTATTGGGGTTCCATTATTCATGTTTGGTTTTCAATCTTTGTGCATGTTTTTTTTTAACAACTCCCAATATCTTACTTATTATAATCCATGTTCATACTTTGGACTTGAGGCAAATATGATAAAAGGAGCCAAACCTAGGCCTACTTGGGTGATTGTTTAATCTACAATATTCTTAAAATATTTTGTTTGAAAGTTGGAAAAAATAGAATTTTCCTTTTAAAAGAATACAATAATGTAAATATTTGTTTAAAGAACCTACCTAAAGATATGTCATGTTTCAAGAATCTTCTAATAAATAAGATTTTTAATATTGCTTATAGGCATTAGTTACAATGTTTAATGATTGCTTTTGAATATTCTATTCACATTATAAGACGAAAGCATGGTAAATTAAACCAAAAAGTACATTTGCTTAAAATCCCATTTTAGAATATGATAGTTTTTAACATGAACACAAGACAACAAATTGGAAATTTGAAAACATTTATGCTTCCATTGGGTTTATGGTAAGTTGAATATAAACCTTGAAAAACATTTTGTATAATAAATGTAGTTAATAAGTATGTTTAAAATTGACTAGCAAATATTTTTTTCAAACCTACTTTTACCTTACAAGCTAGATATATTCTGATTAAAATGTGAAAAAGATGAAAAATCACAAGTACATTTTAGGACCCTATAAATTTGAAAATTCAAAAAATACAATATTTCATTTATTTACAACCTACTTAAAGGAGAATGTGAGTTTTGCTTGAATTTCAATGAATATACTTAAACTTACTTTAAACATGTAGTCTTTATTCAAAGTTTTAATAAAATTGAAGAAAATGTTCATATTAATCATTGAATTAAATAATATTTTAAAGTTCAATATCAAAGCCTACTTGATGACTACTTTTCATTTATGTTGTAAGGAACATGAGTAATCTAATTTACCATGCTTGGACCCTACATTTGTTCCAAATCATATCACATGTTTCCATAATATATAAAAAACATTGTCACAATATTTTTTAAATGACTTAAAACATTGATATAATTTTCAACACTAAAACATGAAAAATTAAACATTGATTACAACTATTTTGGTTCATGTTAATGTGATTGTACCCATTTGGTAAAAACATTTCTTGTTTTCAAAATTTTGGGTTTATAATTCAACGTTTCTTTCAACACTTTGATAACATATTTAGCACATTTGATTTCAATTTCCATAACATCCAATTTAATTGATCCAAATATAGGTGCAAACATGATAAAAAGAGCCATGTATTCACCTTTTTGGTGACTATTTATGAACTTGGAATAATCTTGGAATATTTTTGATTAAAAATATTCACAAAAATATTTTTTAAAAATTTACATTATTATGTTAATGTTTGCATTAAAAAATAACCAAAAATGTCATTTTCAAAGTTTTTCTAACCATTTTATAAGCCCTTTTATTGCTTTAAAACATTAGTTATATTGTTTTTAAAACGTTTTGCATATTTTTAATCCATTAGATTAATTTCAAATTTATTCACATGTTCCCATGATATATTATGAATGTTGTTATATGAGTAAATCCAACAATTTCAACACCACCCATTAGTTACCACTTTAAAACATGAAAAACCAAACATTGGTTACATTTAATATGGCTTATACTAATGTGATTACATGCACCCATATGTTGATTAATTGTGTTTACCATAAAATTTGGATGTTTGTTGGTGTTAAATAATTCAATATAAGTATTTTTTTCTTAACTAATTCATCCACATTTGTCCTCAATGAATTTTTGATAGTAGCTTTCACATTTCATTAACTTTTATATTGCACTTGGGGAAAATATTAATGAAATTAAAAATGTAAAAAAAACTATCATAACTCCTCTTCAAATTTGGTGATGATTGTGTTTGTTTTTCAAATATAGATATTCTAGAAATTACCTACTTGGAATGTCAAAAATCAAGTAAATTGTCAATGTTGGGCAGTTTTCATTTTCTTGTGAGAATTGTCATTCTAATTTTTCTATAAGTTATAAGAATTGGCTTAAATTTTTTTAAAAATTGGGCTTATGAGAACCAACCAAGATATCAAGATTTTTATTTTAATAAGTTAGTTCTCAAAGGTGATAATTTTTATAAATTTAATAATAGCCAACTTTCTCACTTGATTCTCACAACGTGAATATCAAATTTCATTGATAAACAAATAATATTTGTGTACACCTCAAGTGAGGAAATTTTTGAAAAGTAGAAGTAAATTAGAAATTAATGAAAAAAATTGCAACAATTTTCATTTATCCAATATTTTATATCTTCACAACTTCATCCTTTTCAAAAGCTCTTTCAAATTCTTCCAATTCTTCTTCCAAATTTGTATCCATCTCAATGAATTCTATTAAACTAGAGGGGGATTTATAACCAACTCTAAGGTCACTGGGCCAATTTTTGTTTTAAAAAATCAATTTGTCTAAATTGTTTGATTGCAAATGATATCTCTTTAAATTAATAAATATTTTAGCTAGGAAAAAGATTTTTTTCATCTTAATTTGTGATCCAACAATCCCTAGTAAGATTTGAAGGACAAAGAATCCAACAATAGGAAACATAGTCTCAAGTTTTTCCCATTGAAAAAGGCACTTCATATCTTTGACATCCATTTGAGGTAGCTTGAAAATCATGAGCTTTTTATTGATGAGCTCTTTTGTTGAGTCACTTGTGCTTGCAATCATTTCAAAGATATCCAAGCTACAATCTTCATCCACTCTTTGGTCAACAATGCCACTTTTAGATTTAACCAATGGATGCAAATGATATAAGGATTTTTATCATATTCTTCAATAATGGCCACACCTTGCTCATGGCCAATAAATGAAATTTTAAACAAAAAATATTAAACTGAAAATTTAACAATAAAAGAACATATTATGGGTTTTAAAAGAAAACCCTCATAAAAGAAAGAAAAACATCCAAAACACCACAAACTTCATTGATGTTGGAAGCCAAATAAGCCAACTCAAGAGCAACATTTGAATCTTCTTCCTTTAAGTTATCAAAGGAAGTTTACATTTCAACTTTTCCTTTCAATTTCAAATTCATGGATATGGCATAATGTAATGCATCACTTAGTAATCAGTGATCCTTATATTGGTTCAAAACATAAGCTTATATAATAGGAAAAAAACAATGAACAATAATATGGGAAATATGCCACGTCAAAGGAGGTGGAACTTGGCCAATCATCCTCATAGCACTTGATTTGTATTTAAGCCAAGTTATGCACTTTCACAAATCCCCTTGTGCAACCTTGATAAATACATATTTCAAGCCATTATAGTTTTTTTCATTTGTTATAACATATCAACAAGTGTTAAAAAATGCATGGCCAAAAAAAAGACCTTGGAAACTCTCCTCCAAACCCAATAAATCACACCTTTTGACATTCACAAATCAAAGCTTCTAGTTGTAGAATGACATTCCAAGGATGGTAAAACATACAACTAGTTAGTTTTTTCCATCAACTCAAGCATTATTTCTTGTGAAAATTATTTCTTAGAAAGAAAAATTAAATTTAGACACAAATGCATATTAAAACATTTCAACCACACGCTTTCCACAAACTACATGGATAAATGATTCTTTATAATTAAAAGGCCCAAAATTTCCAAAATTTGTTTTTGCTATAAATTGTTTTTCTTGAAAGGATTTTTTTTGTAGTAAGAAATTTAAAAACTAAATGGTCAAACAAATTAGGTTTTTTCTTAAACATGTTATTTATCCATTTTTCCTTTTAAGGGATAATTCATTTCCTCCTCAAATATTTTTACAACAATAAAATGGTCTATGAGTATGTGTTTTTGAAAGCAATTATTCCATTTGTTGTATTGTATAAAATCAACCCTTCTCTTGCTTTATTTAGGGTTTTAAATTAGAACTACACTATTATGACAAAATAAACACCTCATAGTTTGAAGACAAGAAGCATCAACATCATTTTAGTCATTCACACAATAAAATGGCCAACACCATGCATTCATGTTATGAAACTTCAATTCTTTGCTTTCCACATGTAAATTTTAAAAATTGTCTTTCATTTTTTACTTTTGCGTTTTTGGATTAATGTTGATTTTTTTTTTGCAAACTTGGATGATTTTTAGATTTTTCTTACAATGATTTTTTTTCCATTATAATTTCATTTATGAATATTTCACATGTATCATCACTTAATCTATTTTCATTTTGAAATGATCGTTCCATTTTTATTTTTTATAAGAAAATGAAGTTTGAGGAACTTAAAGAAAAAAATCAAACTTTATGACCTACCAAAACATTGCCAAAACTCAATGTGTAAACATTTACAAAAGGAAATATTTGCATTTAGATCTCCTCTCACCATTGTGCAAAAAATATGCAAAAAAGAAATAATAGCTTATGAACTAGGAATGTAGAAAGTGTTGAATGACAAATCATATGCAAAAAAAATGTACTTAAAGTTTTTAAAACTTGGAAACTAGAGGGAAAAAAAAGAACAACAAAAGAAAAAAACACAAATTTAAAAAAAAAAACTTACCTAGAAAGTGAAGCTTGTTGCTTGTGTGTGAGCTTCAACTTCCAACATTTCAAAACTCTAACTTGCACATGGCGAAAACGAGGTGGAGGGGGGGGAGGACTTTAAGAAGTACCAACAAAAGGCACACATAACAACAACATACCAAGAAGGAGCATGTGCACTAAGCTTGGTACTTAAAAAGGAACAATAGTGGTGTGGGTGTAGAGGCATAATAATGAACTTGAAGGGTAGGATTAGCTTGGAGGGCAATAATAGTTTGAAATAGTAATGATAATAATTGGCATTGGGGTAGTAGCAACCACAAAACAACAAACAATAGCAATGATGAAATGGCTTAGTAGCATAATGATTAAATGCTAATAGTGATGAAATGAAGGAACACCAACAATGCTAAAATAAACGAATAGTAAGAACAACATCGAACAAAGGAACACCAATAATGATGGAATGAGGGAGTAGCAACAACAATGGAGGTAGTGATAAAACTTGAATATGCAACAAGTAACAAACAAGAAGAAACTTGAACAAAAAACATCAAACCAAGCTTCTAATTTATCTCAAACCTCAAAAACTTGGAACAAAAGATGTGCATTTAAAACTTAAGACATCAAAGTTTGAAACCTCAAAACAACACCAAAAAAGAAAAGAAAATTGATGTGGGGAGGAGCCAAGAGTATTGAAACATTTTATAATTGGATAGGCAAACAACCATTGTAAACATTACCAAGAACCCTAATCCCTACCCGCTAGTTACCATATTATTCTTCCTTGGATTTAATCTAGAACTCTAGATTTAAAACCTTCTGAAACCTAGAATCCTAAAGTTATTTAGCTTTAAGAATTGAATGTGAGTTAAACCTTTATGGCATCCTAGGTCTCATCATGATTTGATAATTAAAAAAAAAAATGGTTGTCACAGTTTGATTTTCAATCAACTAAAAATTGTTGAATTGATTTCCAAAGTGGGTATTTATTGATTCTCATTTTGAGAATTGAACTTAGAACCAATTGATTAATTAGAAGGCTCTTGGATAACCACCTTACACTTGACATTATAAACCATCGATATCTAAAAATTTGAAAATTTGAATAGGTTGTATTTAGGGTTCATCATCCTCTTTGTTTCCATTACTTAGTATTTAACAAGTAGGTAATTATTAGTCATTTACCTACTTATGCTTAACATCAATTCCAATGTGCATACAAGTCAATGAAATCATTGGACAAAATGGAATCCATGTTGCTTACAACCAAGAATTGTGACAAGAATACAAAATTGTGTAATGATATTTTTCTTTTATTGAGATCTTTCAATGGACATTAAGTGAAATGATTAGTCACCATTAGATCAAGTATTTTGATTTTTGGCATAATATTGAGTTGAAAATTCCATAAATCATCATCTTTTTTATTATCAAATTTGATTTTGAAAAATAATTGGTTATTTGATTTTGAATATTAGACCAAATTATGCGAAGAAATCTTGTAATATTTCTCTTTTAATGAAAGCTTTTAATGGATAGTAAATGGAATGGGGTGCAATCACATTAACATGAGCTAGAACAAGTGTAATTAACTAGTGCTTAGTTTTTCATCTTTCAATGTCAAAGTTTGTATTTATGTCACAAATCTTTAATGTGTTTACATGGCCTTATTTCTAATATATTAATAAAACGTGTCGTACAATTTGGAATGAATGTAATGAAGATGGAGTACTAAAGAACATTCACTAAACACTATACTTAATGCTTTGAAAATTATATAAATATTTTGAATTTTGGGAAGAGTTTTTAAACATGACATATTTTGCGAAAGGTTTTTTAGACATATTTTTGCATGTAATAGTATAATGTAACATTTTTTTTAATTATAAAAATTTTCAATGATTTTTAAATTTTAAATTCCCAAAAAATTAAAAAAAACCTTCACTAAAATTGCTATGGCAACTCTTATTAATGTGGATGAACCTTGTGATTACTCTTACCATTGCCAAACATTTTATTGAAAATTTCATAAGTTGCCATTTTTACCACCAAAATAGATTATTAAAGTTGAAATAATTATTTAAATCACAATTGCCAAACTAAATAAAGTGCTATGATTTCAAACATAAAATTTGGATCACAATATATTTTAGATTGACTTTGGTACTTTGAAATTCATATACACTTTAGTTATGGTGTACTTAATTGGCAAAAGGAACAACTATAAACCTTAAAAGGTTATCCACAATGTGGACTTATTATGTAATCATGGAAAATTTCGAAGGTTCTAATGTGGACTATTAATTGACAATCAATAAAACTGATTTGAATTCAGTTCACTTAAAGCAAATCAAAGAAACAATGAAGGATTATAATGTAATAATGTAAGATTCCTAAGGGATTTAATGTGATAATTTTGGAGGACTTCTATTGTACAACTTATTACTTTTAAGGTATTAAATAGACACATGGACCAAATGTAGATGGACTATAGTGTAACAATAAATACTAAGAAAGGAGGAATGTGGTTTTGTAGGATTAATATAACACAACTAATACATTTTAATCAAGTACATTCTCAAGAAATGAAGGCAAATTAATTTTGCAAAACAATTCTTATTGTTATTTTAAGGAATCTTGGGATTAAAAATTATAACAAGGATTAAAGTTTTGTTACTATGGATTATCAACACATTATTCCCACCAACAAATTATTCCAACATGCATGCATACAAGTATCAGTAGATAAGGCAAAAATGGTCAACATTTCATTTTTTATTCATATATTGTATTGAAAACCTACATGCAAATTTTGACCAATCCCCCACCAAAATAGAAGACATCGGGAGGACAAGGTACACACCTTTAAGTGGAAGTCCTTGCAACCTTGAATCTTCCTAGCACTGCTTTTTGCTTGTTTTGGTAGAATTGTAGGTCCAAGTTTAAGATTTGGTTTCTTGAGGGCAACAACAACTCACCACCTTTCATGCACTACTTGCCCACACTTAGGGTCCATACAAATACTTGACAAACTAAAGTGGTGCAATGGATACCATTCACGGTAGAAATATCTACGAAAAACTAATTTTGTTATTGAAATGGGATCAAACCCTAACCCACAATAATAGCAACCTTCAATTGTTCAACAACAATTTTCAACATTCATAAATCAACTTCAAAAGCTTTTGAACCTAATGCCAATGTATTGTCCAATTGTAATAATGGATGATTTCAACATTGACATTCTTGAACAAAATTCAACACAACTATATGAACTTGGAAATTTTATGAAACATTATTCAATGGAACTTCAGTTTAAGGAAATCATAACAATTTAAGGTATCCACATTGATCACATATGGACAAATGCACCCACTGAACAATGTATGTTATTGAAGCATATTGGATTGACCACAAGTCAATATATTTTCCATTCAAATTGCTAGATTATGTTCCACGATATCATTACATAAGTTGAATAATATCCATACATTATAGGGCAGAGACATTATGCGATTACTTGTTTGTTAATATATTTTGAAATCTTTATCTTGGTCCATATAAGGTTTTTTTCTTTTTCAATTTTGTGATATTGAAAACTTGGAGTAGATGGCAAGTCCCCGAAGCTAAATTCAACATTTATTGGCAAAAATTATTAGAAAAGCATCCAAAGTTCTCTCCAAATAACAACACAATGATGACAAACTTTTAAAGGTAACTAAATAAAATAAAATGACAACATTTCTTCAAAAATAAAATTATCCTTCAATTTTTGATCATTTTAAAAAACCAACCATCTAGAACATAATATATTTCAATTTTCTTTTAAAAAAACTTTGTAAAAAACAAACACTAGCTAGAGCTTGAAATATGTGCTCAATGGCATAGGCCACACTAATAAATACCTTCTTGAGCTCCACATTGCTTTGTATTACCAATGAGGATCAACTTTATTTTTTATTTTTCTATGTTCCCCTATGGTTTTCAATAATTATTCATTATTATTATTGTTAGACAAGAAGAGTTATTAATAAATAATATAAATATTATGGACATGAAAAGGCACATGTTAATTTGTGTTGGTGAGTAGAGGAAAGGAATGAGATTGATATTAGAAAAGGAGTGAGGTAGTTAGATTTTCATATGATCTTTCAGATTGCAGGTGTTGTCAACGGATCACCGAACCAAGGATTATGCAAAATCCTCCTTATACCAGAGTTATTTGTAAAGTCACCCTGTCTTCACCCTGTCTTTGGGCATGCTTTCACCTCCTATCCCCTCTTTCAGTGGTATCTGCAAAGTAAGGAAATTTGATTAAATCTCAGTATGAAATGTTGAAACTCAGCATTTAATGCACAAGGTTGGAAACTAATTATAGTAGTTGTAGAGGTAGGACCAGTGAAAATATATGTAGGAGCAGTGGAGGCGCTCAGGGAAAAGGAAAGACAGGATGAAACTCAGTTATTACCACCGAGATTGGTGGAAAAACTAGTTTGGGTCCCAGTTATTTCGCTTTATAAAATTCCCATTCCCAGTTGGGTTTGATCCCCTATTATGCCTTAACTGGCCGTTCTCGGCCCCTAATCGTGAGACTTTACCGATAACTGTACTAGCTCTGAGAAAACTCGTCAGTAGAATTTAGAACTATTGTTCCAGGATTAGGATTAGGACATTGAATTTAGGGTTTGGTCACACGCGTGCTCTTTACAATTCCTTGTATATTGAAACCCTAAAACGAACAAACCCTAATATTGTGTAAAGCCCTAATCAAACCCTAATGATGTGTGCAAGCCAGTGCTGCTGCGTTCAGTGGAGATGCTCATCTCTGCAAACACTCGCTGTTTTCTCCTTCTCTTGTATGCATGAATAGATTGTTGCAAGCGTCGTGTAACAGGATAAGGAGAGGAGGAGCAGCAGGAGAAAAAGGAGTACTGTCCAAGGAGCTTCATCCCGCTTGTGCTTGGTGCAGGAGTTTTGTGTTCAACTCAAGCTCAAAAACTACCTCAATACAGGTGTTCTATTTATTCCAGCTTGCTTTCTCTCAAGGACGTGGTGGTTCTTCACTCCTGCTGTGGCATGGGGGCTCTTTGCACATTTTTTGGTCTGCATTTGGGAATTGGGAGTGTGGGTCGATTCCTCTCTCTTTTGTGCGTTTCTAGTTTGAAATTGCAATGGTTTTGAATCAGGAGCAAATGATTTGGTTGTCTGTAGTGTCAGAGTCTTAGGGTTCTCTGCTTTTTGTGGGAGGAATTTAGCAGCCAAAGTTTCCCAGGGTTGATGCTGTAATCGGATACTGTATCTGGCTTTGCAGGATTGCTTGCCAAATGTTTGGGGAGAGATATTTGTGTAAAATGAATGTGTTGGGTGAGTGCAGGGTGTCGAGAAGTGGTGGGACGAGACTGCGATGGCAGGCGGCAAGGCAGAGCGAAAAGGGAGGCCAGCACCTCAAAGGTTCCAAGGGATTCAGTTTCAGAAGAGCAAAGGGCAGCATATTCTGAAAAATCCTTTGATTGTGCAGTCGATAGTGCAGAAGGCTGGGCTCAAGAGCACTGACATTGTGTTGGAAATTGGACCTGGAACTGGTACATCTTTGTTTCTTCCTCTCCCTTTTAACTCCTGGCATTACCTCCATGTTTCCAGCAGTGGGTATATGAGCATGCAGCTTGAAGGCTCTACTTCTGCAATACTGAATGGATTCACTGCACAGGAAATATGACAATGAAGCTTCTGGAAGTAGCAAAAAAAGTGATTGCAGTGGAGCTGGATCCTCGGATGGTGTTGGAGTTGCAGCGCCGTGTCCAAAACACACCGTATGTGAATCACCTCCAGGTGTGTATTTCATGTGTTTCACAATCTGAATGTCTGTTCTTCAGTTTTGGCAACAGAATTACTATTGACAATCTGCTCAAGAAACTAAACAAGAGCTCAAGCACTGGCAATATTCTGATGATTTCTGTTGTCTGAATAGCATTGCGTTTTTTTTTTTTGGGTCATCCTTATGATATCTGGGATGCAGTTCCACTAAGATGATCACTGGATTTGTTTGTTGGAAGGTAGTTGATTCAAGGGGACATACTGAAGACGGAGCTACCCTACTTTGATGTGTGTGTTGCTAACATCCCCTACCAAATCTCATCACCCATCACTTTCAAGCTCTTGTCACATCGCCCATTGTTCCGATGTGCTGTAATTATGTACCAGAAAGAGTTTGCCCAGCGTCTTGTTGCCCAACCTGGGGACCCTCTCTTTTGCCGTCTTTCTGTCAACACCCAGCTATTGGCACGTGTTTTCCATCTCTTGAAGGTATGTATTTCTATGCAGTCGTCTCCCTTGCTAAGTGCTTGCTCTTCAAATTACTGTTTGGAAAAAATCATATTCTCAGATATCCCTGAATTGCATGCTTCTGCAGTAGGTTTTGCCCCATGCTTATGTTGTTCATTGTGCACTTTCTTTTCTTTCACTCTCTATTGGTGGTGGCATATACCCAAAGTCATTTTGTAGCTTAGTTGTACTTCTAGTTTCTTCTCTTGCAATTTCTTGGATTTAGCAATGTCCTGTGAGTTCAAGGACTTAAGCATTGATATTTTCCAGAAGTGTTCTCAGCCAAGAAAATGCATGTATTAACAGAATTCATATGCCTCATATGGATTCCACTATTCTATATTTTGTGACATTCAGAGTTGGCAATAGTCAGTTTTATAGGTCTGTAAAGCTTTGTAACTTCAAAGAGTTCTTCATAGCTCAAATTACAAGTTTAATTAATGTTGTCTCAGACAGCTGGGAAGTTAAATTCTGTTTGTGTTGTGGAAATATAGGTGGGTAAGAACAACTTCCGTCCCCCTCCTAAGGTAGACTCATCGGTGGTGCGGATTGAGCCCCGTACTCCATTGCCACCCATAAACTTTAAGGAGTGGGATGGTCTCATCCGCCTCTGCTTCAACCGGAAAAACAAAACTCTTGGTTCCATTTTTCGGCAAAAGCCTGTGGTAGCACTTCTTGAGAAGAATTACAAGACCTTTCAAGCCTTGCAAGATGCAAGTGGCTCTAAGGTGTGATAAATATACCTACTTTCTTTGTATTTCTTCTGAAAACACAGCTGGTTTTTTTCTATTGTGTTCTTTCTTTTATATGTGACTGATCCTTGATTTAAGGCTGCAGGGATGTCTTTCACTTGCTTGTCCTGGGGCTTTGAATGGGTCCAATCTGGTTAATCATCTTGTAATTGTTGTGCCATATGTTTGTTTGCCTTCCAAGCTTTAAGGCAGGCTATCTTATGAACTTTCAGTGCTTGATGTCAAGTTATTGCTCTCTGAATGTGTTGACATTGTCTCTAGGTGCAGGAAGTAGGTGCGGATCCATCACTATTGGGTGATTTGGCAGAGGATGATAGCATGGAGGTGGAAGGTGAAGCAGATGCAATGGAGATCATGGAAGAAGATGGGAGTGGTGATCCATCTTCCTTTAAAGAGAAGGCTCTTGGGGTGTTGAAACAGGGTGGGTATGAGGACAAGCGGTCATCTAAGCTGACCCAAGATGATTTCCTACGTATGTTAGCTTTGTTCAATAAAGCAGGCATACATTTCACATGAGCCACAAGCTCCAACTCCACCTTGCTTCCTGGATGAATCTTGTTTCTTGTGAGACAATTGTGCATATATGTGTTGAAGCTGAATGGTAAGCAGATCTGCAGATAATGAGAGCTTCACAATACTGAATCATTTGAGAAGCTTAGCAAACCAAGTTTTGCAGTATGAAAATTTGAAGGTGGGGAAGGCCAAGCTTGGTATAGCAATCAGTTCACAAGGCTTTTCCGTCTGTTGCTGTGATGGGTTTTAGTGCTTTTTTATTCATAGACTCAAGCATGACCAACTGCCATACACTGAAAATCTCATGGCACGCCTCAACCATGGAAATAGATATGGGATGTGGGATTTACATTGAGGGTTCTACCACTTTCCATAACTAGATACAAGGACTTCCTGTTGCACGAGTGTCTGAGAGCTCGTAGACTCATGCTACCCATTGGAGTCAATTTTTTTTGTCTGGATCTGCACTCTTATGGTTCTGGCTGTTTCCTCAGTACTTGGTACAGTTGTTCCTAAAATGGTGTTCAAGGTTCATCTCTTCAGAGAGGGCTTCTGAGGGCTTTGGTAAATGTCCAAAATGGCAGTAGATAGTGCACCCTACCAGTTGAAGGTTTTTGTGCATCAAATTGCCAGCAATGGGCTGGACCTCCACAAATTGTAGTGGCATGTTCAATGGCTTCAACTAAACCTCAGATCTGTCCAGATTTCGTTGCAGAATCGTGCTCTCCTTGACCACCACCCAACATACACGCCACTCTCGAGTAACAAGCTCAACAATCAACCAATCTTCAAAGTTACTGGGCCCCTTAACCTTCAAGGACTGGAAAACTTTGCTAAAAAGTTTTTTTACGACATTTTCAACAGCTTTAAAAGGTTGTTTTACCAGCTTATACATAACTTTTTTCTCATGGCTTTTCCTTTAAAGCTACAGTTGTAAAAACCAAAATATATGACCAATTGTTGAACAATAGGTAATGTGTAGAATAGCCAACCTTGTTTTTCACCTGTCATTTGCTATGGAACCTTTACAAATGCGGTTGCTACATCCTAAAGTTCCACACTTTGACAATTTGTAGCCAGCTGCTAGAAAATTCCTCCAATGATGTCACTTACGTGGTGTTTTTGTCACTAACAATTGGAACAACACAAGCAATGTAATGTTTTCTAGTAATGATTTCATTTCTATTAGCGTAAAATTTAAACAAAGAAGAAACGGTTCATGTTGTTGCTTGGAACAAGCTAATTGAAAATATTATTTCTTGGTGTCCTCCCACATTATTGCCAAGGGTGCTTCCTCCTTGTGGAATGTACCAATGACACATAACTAATTGTAATTTAACAATTAGTTAGCAATATGTTTTTAAAAGTTTTCATATGTAGATTTTCCAAGAGTTTGTGTCCATCAACATTCAACCATGGTTAAGAACATTTGGTAACCATCCATCCAGGAACAATGGGGGTTGGATCCCAATTAGTTGATAACCGGTAACCACTTATCTTGACTAAAAATTTAAATGAATATTATAACTTGGATTGCTAATTTAATTTGTTATCAAAAAGTGATATCGTAATACCTTTATCATTTTGGCATAAATTAAATTATTTTTCATTTTGCTGAACTTTTGAAAAATTATTTATTATTTGTGCCAAAATTTTTAATAAAATTTCAATGGTCAGGTTTTAAACTGTTGACCTCCTATGGCAGTGACTTACAACTGAGACAGTCTAGACTGTTCCAGAACAATGAAAAGACCTAATTTATTATTTCCTATAACTATTATCTGTCCAAAATTTCAGAATTAAAAAATCAAGTGCCGAAGTAAAGATTTCAAATTTAGTTAAATATCCAACAGTTTATTGTCGAAATGATAAAGCTACTACAGTAACAACCCAATCCAGTGGTTCAAACCAGTATTGGACAGTTACCTGGTTTGGCTGGTTAGAATCATCGGTTCCAGTTAGTAAAACCAAACTGGAAATGAGTTTACGATTCTAGAACTAGAACCAAACCTGGAGGAGATTCTAGAATTGGAACCAGAATTTTTAAAAATAAAGGTTTTTTGGGAAAAAAAAAGGTTTGGAACCACGGGTTAACCAGTAGTTAACTCCTGGTTTCGGACCAAACCATGTAGAATTGAAACTGGGTTTGATTTCCAGAACCTGAACCTGAATTATTTACAAAAAAGAATCAGACCAAAATTGAACCCGAGCTTCCAGTGTTTTTAGCAAACCAGAACTGGAACCATTCCATTTTTCTTTTAAAAAAAAGGAAACTCAAGGTTCTTCATAAGAGTCAAGAATTGTTCAACACTGGTTCAAACCAGAGTTGGCTGGTTATTGCTTTCTGGCAATAACTGGCTAGGTAAGTTATCCCAACAAAAAAAAAGGGAAAAAAAAAAGACCCATCAGTTATCAATTTCATTGTCAAAGTAATCCCTCAATTATCAATTTACTTGGTTATTTTGCACAATAACCACCAGTTATGCATAAGGCTTGGTTCTCAAATATTTGATTGAGAACTGCAAGTTATATTGCTGATTATACACTGGTTATAGGACTTTTAAATTTTAATTTCTTTTGTTTAAAAAAATCATAATCATGTTTAATGTTTTAGATTGATAACTTACCTGGATGATAACCTGGTCATCTGGGTAGCTTATTAAAAATTTGAAAATCCAATACCAGGTGCCGGACATGTAAGTTCTTTATTGATTTTTAAATAAATCATTAATCAATTGATAAATTATCAATAATCAAATGTTTTCTCAATAACCAGCCAAAAATGGTTCAAACTAACGTGCAAATACGAGTGTCAAGCCCATGACTCAAGTTGTTTGGACTAATTTTGATCGCTACCTTGGAAGATGGTTCTATTGAATTCAATCTTGTCAGGCCGTTCTAGGCATCACCTATTATTGCCACCTTGTCACTAGAAAAGCGAACTGATCATTTAAACAACGTGGGCTAGGTTTCAGGTTTTGCAAGATCAAGCCACGAGGGAAAGTTCACATTGTATACCTTTTCTTAGTGGTTAGAAAGCAAACACTTCCTCAAAGGATCAAAAGTAGCCATACAATGCAGTGTACAACAAAAAGCCATCTAGACATAAGTCTTAGCAACTAAGAGCATCTCCACCCGGGCTCAGCATGTGACTTCAGCAAGTAAAATTTAATGTGAAAAAGTCAAAAAAATGTGCCAGTTTGGCTCAGGAAATTGGTTTTTCTGCACCAAATTCGTGCAGCCCAAGGTGTTTCCATCTTATTTCATTTAAAGATTCAAACTTGTTCTAGGTAGCAGCTTTCAAATCTCTAATAATATATTAACTATGAAAAGCATATTGATGGGCTTTTGTAATAGGTAAGCCCCAAGTAAAAGGCAACAGAATAAGGTGGGAATAGAAGAAGGTGTTTGGCCTAGGCAGCGGCCAAGGTCAGTGTTGAATTCTGATAACGTGTAATGACTTAGTAGCCGAGGGCATTATCATGTGAAATACATGGTACATGTATTTTAAGTTTGGTTACCTTGCGTTGAGTACTTTAGCCTATGGTTAATTTTGTCATTAAATAATTCAGAAAATATAAAATGAAAAATTCTAAATTTTCCAATTGGAGGTAAACAAAATTGTTGAATATTTTACCTTTCTAACGACAAAATTTGTGAACACAAAATTTAGGCATTTGTATAAACAACCACCCTCCACAAGCAACCCACTTGACACCTTATGTTTTTCTTATAAGTCGAATTGATTGTCATGGCAATTATTTTGACATTGCTCTTTTTGTTTGTTGGATAACTTGGACTATGTGTGTTTAATGAGGAATAGATGAGACATCCCTACATTAGAAAAGCATGAATAGGCATGGATGTGCAACATCTGACCATGCATTCAATGTCAACATTCGCCACATACATCCAACATAATACATATATATCCAACATTAAGACAAATTTCAAGAAAATTCAAAAGTTTGCATGAATGAAAAATTAAATAATTTCATTATGCAAAAACAAAATGAGTTTTTGGAAAAAAAAAATAAATCATTTTTACAGGGATGAATCTGACCCTAGGTTACAATACTATAACTTCAAAAAGATCTACTAAACTATAAGCTATAAAAGGTAGTAAATTTACAAGCACTTTTGAAATAATTTTGATAATATAACGTTTTTAATAGAAAGTCATTTTTGGCTTATTTTAGTTGTAGGCTGCAATATTATGTGGCAAAATTAGAATATCAAGCCTCATTGTCAGATGCTATAATTTTAATTATCTTAATCTTTTTTTTCTCTCTCTCTTTTTCTCCTTTCTCCCCTTCAAAATAGGCGTCTGCTGCCAATTCTATTTCCAAGACAAATAGATAAATAAATAACTAAATGAAATAGAACAGCAGCTTCCCCGGGTCGGAGACGCAACCGGCGGGCGCGTTCTTAGTTCTTACCCGGCGGCAGGGCGGTGAAGCTTAAACGCGCGGGGAAGAAACTTGAAAACACACGACTTGGGCCGCACGCCACCAGAAACGAAGACCGTCGTCCACGAAGCTGCTGGACACACACACAACGTCTTCACATTGCTGCTACGAGAGCAGCTGCATTATTTTCCGCACTGAGTTTTCTCTCGAACCTTCCACGCCTACTTGTTTCTATAATTAACTTACATGCATTGCAATGCCCACAGGAATGAGCAACAGAAAGCTTGATGGGTTCTACAGCGTAGCAAGCTAGCTGCAATTAGGAAGCTGATATCCGTTGGTGTTTCCAGTTTTCAGAGGAGCAGGAAGCGATCAATCTGCGAATAATAATTTTAGTCTTCTTCTGGAGTGATAGAAATTTTTTATATACCAAGCTGTGGTTTAGAGGACATTAGGACGTTGTGAGGATTTGTACTTCATAATCTGCGAGTTTTGATGTTGTGGTGGCAGATTTGATACGATCATGAGCATGGGGAAGCTTGCTAGAGCAGTTGCGGTTGTAGGAAAGGCGTCGTTGCTGAAGCGGCATGAGTCGCAGATCAGCGCCTTCCAATCTTTGTCGGGTTTCAAGCCGCGTGGTTACCGTGCTGTTACAGTTGCTCCTGGAGCAGCTTGGAATAGTACAGTGGTAGTTCAGGCGGCGGAGCAGCAGCAGCGAAGATTGCAGACTTTGGCTGTCCGCTTCGTTACAGATCATGGACGCGGCCCAGCTTGGAATTTGGGTGTTGCAGATGGCGCGCGTGCATGGGCCCCTTTCATGAACCGGCGCAACATGGGCACTAGTGCGGCGGCGGCTCAGGGACCGGATCATGATGAGTATAACGAGGGTCATGATCAGGTGCCTGCAGTCCTGGAGAAGAAGGAGGTAGCGGAAAGAGGAGATGATCCGCAAACGGTTTTGTCCAAGTATTGGGGCATCGTGAGCAAGACTTACAACAAGGAAGATGGCTCCACTTGGGCGTGGAATTGTTTCAGGGTTAGTCGTCTGGAATCTAAATCCATCTAGACAGTTGATCGATGCATGCGTGGTCGGCGGCCTGCATGAATTTTAGCTCTTGATCAGCTTCCTTGTCCACCAAGTCATGCATCTTCTTCTTCTCTTCCATATGTCCTCGCTCATGAGGTACTAAGACTAAGATTTGGAATAAATATTGTCTTACAGCCAGAGGATACGTACGCGTCCAATGTGAATATCGATTTGGGGAAGCATCATAAGCCGGAGAATCTCGTGGACTCGGTGGCGTACTGGACGGTGAAATCGTTGCGCATACCCACGGATCTCTTCTTTCGTGTGAGTATCGATCACCACTGCACCATCGAGAATGATCACTAGGGATGGTATAACTAGTTGCAAGATCACACATCATGCAATAATATGGGTTTAAAGCTGTTCCACTCAAATCTAGATCAGCGGTGTTGTATGAATTCCTTCGTTGTTGTAACAACTGGTGAATATCCATAATCAAGCTGGATTAAGGTCGAGATCGCAGCTGATCAGTTTTAGAGTTCGTAATGAGCAGCTAGCTGCGCCTGCAAAGAAGTACTACTATCAACATCTGATGCAGATCCTAGCTAGTTTTGGCAGCTTCATTTTGTATTGCATTTGGGAGGTCAGCGAAGGATTTTTCAAGCTCGTCATGAGCTGCTAATAACAGTGTTGTGGAAGGAAGGTGGATGCGTGGTGGGCATGGCTGATGATGATGGTTGTAAGGCAGCAGAATGCTGCATGAATTGAGAGGGCAGCTGGTTACTACTACCCGATGTCTCTGCACACCAGGAAATGGTGCTAAGTTCAGGCATGAGAAATGTCAACATGAGCGCCTGCCTGGTTTGCAGATCGATGAGGTAAGTAGCCATGCAGCCTTCTTCTTCGAGACCATTGCCCGAAGTCACCAGCATCATGTTTCCAGCTTATTGAACTATTGCGGTTTGAAGAAGATCCATGTCGCGAGCATGATGATCTGGGTTCAGTACCCAGCTGAATTTCTTCGAAAGACAATTTCTTGCAGAGGAGATCATGAGAAGGAACACTGCCAGGAGAACTAATTTAGACTTGTTCTTCAATGCAAGTAGTTGCCAGTTTGCAGATCATAGGTAGCGGAGGATCTTGCACCCTGCAGGACCTGATGTGAACCTTTTGCTGATTTTGTGCTGCAGAAACGCTACGGATGTCGGGCAATGATGTTGGAGACGGTTGCAGCAGTGCCAGGGATGGTAGGCGGAATGTTATTGCACTGTCAATCATTGCGTAGGTTCGAGCACAGTGGCGGATGGATAAGAGCATTGCTGGAGGAAGCTGAGAACGAGCGCATGCATCTGATGACCTTCATGGAAGTGGCGAAGCCGGCATGGTACGAGCGAGCACTAGTGTTCACAGTGCAAGGCATCTTCTTCAACGCTTATTTCTTGCTCTACATTCTCTCTCCGCGTCTTGCTCACCGCATCACTGGCTACCTGGAAGAAGAAGCCATCTACTCTTACACACAGTTCCTGGCTGAGATTGACAAAGGAAATATAGCCAATGTGCCTGCTCCTCCTATTGCCATCGATTACTGGCGACTACCCAAAGATGCAACCATCCGCGATGTCGTCACTGTGGTGCGCGCTGATGAAGCTCACCATCGCGATGTCAATCATTTCGCCGCTGTAAGTACTAAAAATCCCATTACATTCTTCTCTTCCTTGAATTCATATGTGAATTCCTTTGCAGCACCATGAGTTTCATGATGATTAGATTCCTGTTGCAGCTCCTAAGATTCTTCTCTCCATAATCTCTTCAGATTCTGCAACCATCTCTTTAGATTCTTCCAGAACCTTGAATCCTTGTAGAATCCTTTTAGAATCAGAACTCTTGTAGAATCATGAATTCCCCACCTTGTACATAAGCTGTGATTTCATTCAGCTGATCATGAGCTTGAATGGGGTTTTTTCTTCGACTTGGCTTGAATGCAGGATATTCACCATAATGGGAAAGAGCTTCGTGAAGCACCAGCACCAGTTGGATACCACTAAGGGATTTTGTACTACAGTATGGTGCTCAAAATCAAAACATTCATGAATGCAGATCACTGTAATTTCAACTGTGTTGTCAAAACACAAAATCCTCCAAATTCCGATCCTGAGTCCTGAGCATTCAAGCAACATCATCATTATTGTCATCTTTGTGGGCAGATATATAGATGATGAGGCATGATGTTCAATGCCAGTTGGTGATTTTTTTATGCTTTCATAGTTAAGAAATAGGTCTAGGCTGATTCTGAAAAAACCCAAGTTTGAACATTTGTCGTAGTAGGCTGGAGTTTCCATGTAATAAAACTGCAATTACTTGCAACTCCAAACTAGCGCTGGTACTAATTGTGTGTTTATCACACTCTATTCAAGAGATGCAATGCAATTTATTCATCTCTGCAGGATCAAATCATTCTTTGTTTATTTTATGAAACACAAAACACAGATTTGAATACCATTTAACACACCATACATTTTCTATACCATGAAGATGGACGTGACTTCCCCCTAGATTCATCTTCTGTCCAAGGTTTCTTTGGAAGCTCTACTGTTGGGTGGTCTTTGATGCATGTGACATATTGGATTCATTTCTTTTCTAGTCCTCCATGCTTGTAATTGAAGAGATAAGCTATATTGCTCCAAGTTCCACTTATGTAGAGACTTTGATCAGCTCTCTGTTTAGCATGAAGCAGGAGGTTCAATGTAGCAGCTTGCCATTCAAGCAACAAAAGTTTTATGGTCAAAATGCTTTGCTAGATGCACTCATGGTGCAAGGTGGCCATCTGTATGATAGAAGTTTTGCCATCATGACCTCTCTCATGAAGTTTCTATGATTTCTATATTGAAGTGCATACTGTGGTTTTGTGGGTTTGTGTTTTCTCTTTTTCCTTTCAGCAAGTAAGTCAGTTTCTCTTTGTCCTAGAAAAATTGAAGGACAGGGTTGTGGATTCATGTGTGTTAGCCTTGTAAAAAATACAGGTTTAGGGTTTAGGGTTTTAAGGTTTAGGGCCATGGTTCAATTAATGGCAAGTTCCCTAATTTTCTCTTACTCGCATTTCTGAAGGGATTCTGTGAGATGATCCTTGGGGAAAAAAAATGTCTCTTCAGAACTTGAAATGAGATTTGTAAATTTCCAGCATTGATTTCAATGATATGAGAGCCAGAAAAGCACCCCATTCTTAACCACACAAATCAAAGCTCCAAAAGTGGGTAGTATGTGCTTGGGCAATTTGGGGCGGGCTTAAAAAAACATAAAGATGTATTCTTTCCATTTGCATGGGTTGACCATTGGAGAGAACAATAGAGATAAACTATTGTTTTGGTTTAGGTTGCAAAGTGATTGTGAAGGGCTAGAGTGAACCAGTTGGATGTTCTGTCCATAGGATGGGCTGTGTTTCTTCATCTGGTTCCTGACCCTCTGTTAACCCAACATTGTACCAGTCAACTTTTATTGTAGTTGACCTTTGACCCTTTTTATTTTTTGAGTCTTTTTTTCCCAGCCCTCACCTTACTGCCCTCCAATCTAGTCACCCTAATTCCCTAGCTACCCTACTAACCTAGCTACATTATTGATTTACATCTCAACTTTATCTACAAACCCCTTACCTATTTGTCCTTTATTTTTGCATGGCTAAACCTCTCTCTTAGCTAAACCTTTGTCTTTTGGCACAACTTTTAACTATTTGTGACTAAACCTACATCTCTTGGTTAAATCTTTTCTTTTTGGCACAACTTCTAACTCTTTTTAACTAAACCTCCATCTCTTCATGACTAAACATTTACATGTTGACAAAATTTCTATATCTTCTTAGCTAAACATCTATCTTTTGGCAAAACCTTCTCAACAAAATCTATATATTTTTTTGACTAAACCTTTACCTTTTGGTAAAAATTCTAACTTTTTTCGACTAAACCTATATCTCTTGACAAAACTTCCATCTATTCATGGTTAAATCATTACACGTTGACAAAAATTTTATCTATTATTGATTAAACTTTTATCTTTTGGCAAAACCTTAACCTCTTTTTAGCTAAAATTTTATCTTTAAATAAAACCCTTATATATTCATGGTTAAACCTCCCACTTGGAAAACCTTTGAACTCTTCTTACACCTATGAAACCTTTGACCTTTACATCTGAACAAAACCTTTATTTTTTTTTGGGTTATATTTTTACCTCTTAGTAAAACTTCCATCTCTTCTTCATGGCTAAACCTCTATTTATTGGCAAAAATTTTATCTTTTCTTGGTTAAATTTTTATGTCTTGGAAATTTTTTAATTTTTTCATGGTTAAATTTATACTTATTGGCAAAACCTTTACCTTTTGACAAAAAAATTATATATATTTTTAATTAAACTAAAGACTGTTTTTTCAACAAAATCTTTTAACAAAACTTTTGGCTACCCTATTGACCTAGCCATCTTATTAATGTAATTACATTATTGACCTAACTTTTTGCTTATTTGTGTACACTATCGACTTATCATTTACAAGATGCAATTTTTTACCACTATATGATACACAAAATATAAAGGTATTGCACTAAATGAATTTACAACCATTTTAATCATATTTGACCCCTTGATGTTAATAAATTGTAACCATGAATGCGGATATTGCACATTTGATCAACTTTTGTGACTTACACATCGATATTACATACTTTGTATAGTTATTGTTATAAGTTAAAATAGTTGAAAATCCAATAGGAAAATATAATACCCACATATGAAAACAATGTCACTTCAATAATTATTATATATTTTGTGAACAAAATGCAAACACTTTTTTCTTTTGAATTCTATTTTTTAAATTATTTTTCTATGTCTTTTTTCTTTTTAAAATTTTCTTTTTCTAATTTTTTTTACTTTTTCTCCTTCTAAATTTTCTTTTTATTTTTCTTGTTCTACGTTATTTTCTTCTATTATTTATCACAAATTTATTTTTCTTTCTACGTTATTTTCTTCTATTATTTATCACAAATTTATTTTTCTTCTAGTTTTTTATTTTTTTATCTTCATCCAT
>Ga0116231_10003415_pt1 | contig 33037 bp, 14 predicted proteins | sample S1TSphgellanicum_2_FD_89695 | JGI IMG/M metagenome (GOLD analysis project Ga0116231, IMG submission 89695) | Host-associated microbial communities from peat moss isolated from Minnesota, USA - S1T2_Fd - Sphagnum magellanicum MG | ecosystem: Host-associated > Plants > Peat moss > Unclassified... | reverse complement strand
TACAAACATAAAGACTAAACTAAAATATAAAAAAAAATGAAAGCATTAATTTAAAAAAAAAGATAAACCTTGCCAAATTTTTCCCCCAGTCCTTTGAATCAAGGTTTTTTTTTTTTTTTTTCCCCCCCTATTTTCTCCAAGTAAGGTAGGTGGCTACCATGTGCTTGTGGTGGGTTGGCAAGGTGACATTTTCCTTTTCATGACAGTGGATCCAATTGGCTAAACATATATTATTTAGCTCTAGAAGTGGCTACTTTAAGTAGTATGTGTTATTCATGCCCTTGTGACGAGATCGTAGCCTATGTTGTATGTTATTATGGCTATGATCATGGTCATGTTGAAGTTTAGTCTGCTATTGAATGTAACACATTGTAAATAATTGGCGACAAACAAAATTATGCAATTAGTACTATATGTAAAACAACATGCAAACCCTAATGAAGCCTTTTGAAATACATACATTCAAAGTATGTATGAATACTTATCAACAAATAACTTTTGCAATAATGACACCATTTAGAATCCAAATAACACATTTGCATCAACAAGCTGGTAAGCAACACTAGTAGAAATCATGTTGTTTGCAACTAATCACAATGTAATTAGTATGTAATTGATTGTTGTTTGCAACTATATTTGTCATGTTTACAATTACAAATTTGGTACTGTATAATTTTTGGGCCATATGGTGATGTGTGCAATGAACATGCAATTCAATATGCATAACATGGACATGTGTCATACAAATAATAATCCAAACTAATACATATTTAAATTAGTATATTTAATAAATCTACATAGGCTATGTACAGTAATATTATGTACCTCTAGTATTAAAGTTAAACCCATGTTAATTAAAGCTAGCCTAACTAACCATGGATAAATTAATTAAAAAATTATACTATCCATGACTAAACTAACCATGGTCTCATTAAATTAGGCTAAATTAATTATGCTTAAACTAAAATAAGATAAACTAAATTAGGCTAAACTAACCATGGCAAAATTAAGTTAGGCAAAACTTATTATGGTTAAACTAAATTAAGATAAATTAAATAAGGTTAAATTAATCGTGACTAAATCAAATAAAACTAAATTAATTATGGCTAATTTAAATTAAATTAAATTAAACTAGGCTAAATTAATTAAGCTGAAACTAACCAATGGCTAAATTAAGTTAGGATAATTTAATTATGGCTAAAATAAATTGGAGTAAATTAAATATGGCTAAATTAAGCTAGGCCAAATTAAATATGGTTAAATTAAATTAGGCTAAAATAATTATGGTTAAATTAATTATGGCTAAAATCAATTAAGTTAAATTAAATGAGGTTAATTAATTATGAATAAATTGAATTATGCTAAACTAATTATTTTTAAATTAAATTATCTTAAATTAAATTAGGCTAAAGTAATTATGGTTAAACAAAATTATGTTAAATTAAATTACACTAAATTAACCATGATTAAAATATGTTTTGCAAATTTTCAAATTTTATTTGTCAAATATATTTAAATATGTTTTGGGGAAAGTATAACCTTTTTTATTCTATTTTATTTGGAATTTTTGAAAAAAATATAAATTGGATGAAACAAAAAAAATTGTTCAGAATTAATTAAATTGATAATATTATTATTTAAATATTATAAGTAATCAAAGCTACTAAAAATTTATAAAAATCAAATTTACATTATCACTGTTAATATTAATTACTTATTAATATCATTAATAGGAATACATATTATAAATTATAATTATAATTTCTACCATAATAGTAATATTATTTTAATATTATTAATTATGTTAATATATCTATGGCTAATAGGATACATTAGTTAATTTATAAATATTCTAACCTAGGTTAACTACCTAGGTATTAACATAAATTAGGTATTGATATTACAATATTGAAAATTATTATAAGTGATCATAATTATTAAAGATTTCCTATAATCATTTTTCAATTACAAAGGAAAAGGAATAATGAAAATTTGACAACAAAAAAAAAGGCTTTCTAAGTTATAAAAAAAAAAATTCCCCTTGTTTTTTCTTTTTGAATCCCTCCTACTTTCAAACCTCATAACTTTCTTATTTCTTATTCATTTTAAACGATTTAAAGTGTTATAGGAACATCACCTGAAGTTCTACAAATCATTTTGGAACTTTAATAGAAATAGAGCAACATACAAGGAAAGATTTGGGTGTTTAGGAATTGACCTTTGTAATGTTCAAAAGTTTGTTTTTTTGAGTTCTTGACCCCATTTATTTGGGGGGCAATAACTTTTTCATTTATAATCCGTTTTCAATGATTGTTAGTGTGTCAAATGCGCCAAGAGGAGGGCTTTAGGTTTTTTTGGACACCAGAAGCAATAAAGCCCTCCCTAGGCCTGTCTACCTTAATACAATAAATACATCTAATGTGCAACTAAATTGGTTCATGATATTTGTAATGGAATTTTTTATCTCTTATCTTTAGGCTTCCAATCTAAAATTTTAGTGACGCACTCCCAAGTTCCTAATTAGACCCAAGATGAGTCTTAGTGACTCACATAGTGAAATTGTGAAGAACTCAGGGCACACTCCCAGCTCTCAGCACTAAAGGGACATGCTGAAGCTCCGAGATGGGACTAGGAAGAGTGACAAGCTTTAGTTACTAACTCGAACCTGTATCAAACCAATTAACAAGTTGGTTAATTCACTTTCTGGAGCACCTTTGGTGCTAGGACAAACCATGGGCAACTATGGACTCACATGACTCACCACGGCCCGAACTTGGGGGAAGCCACCACCTTCCCCCATATAGTATTCTTTACGTCTTTTCGCGGCACCTACATCTGAATGGTTTTTCGTCCCCCAACTCCCAAGGAGTAATCCCGAAACTATCCCGGTTTGGACTCCCGGGACTTTGCGAGTTCATAACTCTTTGTTTAGACCTCCGATCAGGATGAGGTCTAAAGCAAACTTGTAGCTCTCCTTGAGAGCTTTCCAACAGTGTATTGCACTCCACCTATACGCACCAAGGTCGGGTCGATTCTCAATTTTTTGTGGTCGGGAGTCAAACTGCCAGTTTGACTCCCGTCCCTTCTTTTTGCCATAACTTGTGCTAAAGATATCCAAATGGCCCATGCGAACCCATTTTCGACATCAACACTTTGATAGCTTTTCAATGATATTAAAAACATCTTAATGCAAGGTGTTTTGACCCCTGCAATCGAACTCTGAAGTTTCGAGAATCTCGAAAGACTCCCAAGTCCCAATTTCGGGAGTGTGAGTTTCATCCTCACACTCTCTCAAAGTAGGGTTGCGACATTCATTTTATATAACTAGGTGCAATAACCATATACCAGCCATATACCAAATGCCATTGGAAATGAGCTAATACAAAAAGTTTAACTTTCATTGAATGGTTAAACCTAAAAATAAAATTGGATTATTTTAAACCTACCTATATAGCCTAAGCCTACATTTCAACCTACTTAATAGGGTGTAATAATTACCTACCTACCTAAGCACCACACCTCAACATCTTATTAACCGTAAAATGGACAATTTAAAATTTTGTTGATTAATAGTTTAAAATAAAAATAGGTGAGTTTTAATTGCCACATGTCACCATATAATTGGTGCTTTAAAATGGACACGTGTTAAATGGTCAATGAATGTCCATGGTGTGCAACATGTCATCATCTAATGGCAGAAACTTTAACGGTTGAAATTAATCTAATGAATTTTTAATTTTGAAAACAAAAAAATAATTTAAAAATAACACATGTCTGCAAGTTATTCGTCCAATTTTTAAACATGTGTCATATTTTGATTAGTTACATTGTAATTGCAAGAAAAGTTGCATATAATTTGCAACTACATTTGAATTGGTATCTATGGATGAACACATATACTAACACCATATATGCATGTTGCATACATAATGTTGCATGCAATTGAATTTCATGTGCAACAAGTTATTTTAGGTAACTACATGAATTTGTAGTTGCATGTGTCGTATTGAATTTTAGTTGCAAACAACAGTTACAAAACCCAAATTTTCTATTAATACAATAATGGCACAAGTTATTTCAAAGAGCGAAAAAGATCAAGTGAAAGTATATTCTAACATAAGGGGTTTTTTTTAAATCATCATCAGAAAGGATATTTAGACAGTAATCTACTAATCTGCTTCCATTACCAAAAACCATAACAACGCATATGTTCACAAGCTTTAACCACTTGGAGGGATGGTGGTTGCAAATAACACTTGATCTAAGCTTCTCCCACATTTTTGTGGTTGGGTTTGAATCATGGGGAGACATTGTAGTAGCTCGACAATGGTTTTGTGTTGTCAAATTTAAGAAGGGTGGTTGTTGATAAAAAAGAATATGGTTTAGTAACTTGGTCCCACAAATGCTCTAGAAGTACCCAAGGCCTTTGAATGGTTGAAATGTGTTTGAATAATGTCCTTGGAATATGGTTTCAACCTCTAGAGCTAGCCAATACTAGGGGTAGATTACCCCAATGGCACTAAGTAATTTTTTAATTAGAAAGCACTTTTCAAATTCAACAATTAAACATGCTGCATCAAAACATTGTTTCTTCACCAAATCAATGGCCTAAACCCAAGCCTCCTTGTCTACTAGACGCACAACCCCAGTGGTTGTGTTTATAACATGTAGCATGTATGACTTACCTCCCATAAAGAAAGTAACGTACTTGATTTAAGAAGTAGGTTTTTTCCACCAAGTCAAGCACAAAGAATTATTAATGTGCTCAATGAGATCAATGAACAAAGGAAAGTGTTCTACAAAGTACCTCTTTTCAATGTCATCATGGATAGTAAACAAGCTAGTTTTCGTAAGCTTCATGGCAAAAACAAAGTCACAAATGAAAATATTGTGCTTTTGGGCAAACTTGGATGGTCCTTACATTGCTTCCAACAAAGGTAACACACAAGCCAAACCTAGGAGTGTTTTCCACATCACATAAAAGGTTCTAGTTTACCTTCACAATTTCAAGAATGACATTGCCTTCATCCATTTTAACAACCAATAGTTTGTATTTGCCGAAAACCTTCTTTGATAGTGAGAACATAGATATCCATTCTCTTCTTATTTTGTTCAAAATCTTATGGCGATTACATTCTAGGAGTTCTACCAACTTGGGGAACTCAAGATGTTGTTTAAGGCTATGTGGAAAGTAGTTGTACTTAGAATCTAGGAGCCTCTTGATATCTAGGTTTAATGAACTCAATGTATACACTACTAGGTTTGTGTGGTGTGCCATGTAGTGCACACTACTAAGATATGGTGCATGTTTCTTTAGGGTAGTGATGCCTATTTTTGAACCTTGGAAAACAACATTTCCATTTGCTTTGAAACACATGAGCTTCAAGGCAAGTTTAGTACCATTCAAGCTTCCAAACTTGGCAAAACTTTCAACAGTCAATGTTGTGAACCTATCAAAAATATATGGCTCCATTAAACTTCAACAATTTGTATAAATAAAAAACCTCAAGCCCATGCACTCTCCATTATAAGCCAATAGGCTAATGCTTTAAAAGTAAAATAGTCAACAATGTTTTTAGGAACTATCTTGACTTCCTTAAGATAAAAATCTAATAAAGCCAATTCAAACTAGCTAAGGTTTTGGTCTGAAATTTTAGATATTGGTGGGCCCCTAGCTTCACCATTATTTGTCAAATGAAATGTAAATACTCTCCTTAGGAAATACATATCCCCAGAACAAGAATTGAAAGTCAATTCAAACAAGGTTGAAGGCCTTGTTTGGTAGACTACTTTTATTTTCTTTGAGTGTTCACCCCCTTGTTCAACGAAAGCATCACCCACTCAATGAAAACCCTATGAAACTTGTATTTGTTATGGTAGGAGGTTAGAAAGCTTAAGTGGGGCTTATAGAATGAAAGAAAATTCATTATCTAGCTTTGAAATTGCCCTTGACCACCAATTTGAATGTAATTAGCTCGTCCAAGTACATATTAAGGAACAATAAAGGTTGTTTATATATAGATTATGAGACTTATACCAATAAAAACAAACTACAATAATACTTCTTTGTTTTTGCCTTTCCTTCTTTTGCAAACAAATGAACATAATATTTTGCTTATGGATTCATAAATCTTTTCATTTTTTACATGAACATTAAAAGGATTAACAAAGTACTCTCTAATACATTTTGAAAGCTCAAAATGCTTGATCAAATAATCAAGCTTTAGCACTAACAACTTTTCCTTCCCCTTATTGTCAATGTAAATCTTGCACCTAACCATTTTCATCTTCTCGTTTATTTTGCAATATTGGTTCCAACCAACTAAATTTAATTGCCCAACAATGTTGGTAAATTATGTTAAACTCCCCATCACATCTTTATGCATTTTTCTTCTTTAATTGAACATGTTTTATAGCTTTTGTACATAAGATCTTCTTTAGGTGGGGCTTCAAATGTAGAAGGGCATGCTCTAGCAAACAATGAAAGGAGATCAAGGATGGACACACTTACAAAGGAGATGTCAACAATAGGAAGTTCTATATCACCCCCTACAACAAAAATCAAACTTGAAATCAAAGTTCATAGGTACTTGAAAAGGTGTCATAACCACAAACATGTAAATAACAAAACCTTTGCAAGAAATGAGGGAACATAAACATGTCAAATGTTGGTTTGAACTTTTGATAAACACAATCATCAATAAAATGAAAGCACAAAACCTTTCAATTTCGCAATAAATAACCAAAACACAATTGAAATGGAAAAAAGGAACTTTGGAAGTGTAAAAAAGACCATGTAAAAACTTTAAATAGAAGCCATTGATCTAGTCCTTTAATTGTCATTCGTAAAATCAATGTGCCATTATTCAACTTGATGTTGAATGTAATGCAATATGAAATAGGAACTTGCAACAACATCCAATTTGCATCCATACAAAATCACAATAGACTTTGCAATTGCACCTTGAGTTGATGCATTGTTCCTCCCTTATCCTATTGGGTTGCATTCTAAATTGAATAGCCCACAAACAAAAAAAATTCAATCCAACAAATGCACCACACAAATAATGCATAAATTTTCACATTCAAAATTCAACCAAACTTTAATATGATGCAAATTGATCAATGTAACAAATGCATACATTTCCAAGACCAAGATATACTCTTGCAATGTTTACTTTACCTTCTCACATATGTTCAAGTTTGTGAGATTTATCCCTCCTAGTTGTTTCATGCTACCCATTTAAGAGTCTACTTTAAAGTTCAAATTTCATCCTACAAATGGATCTATTAGCATTTGTGTTCGTTCTATGCGAATGGCAACCATTTTTTAAGTTTACAAAATGAAAGACGACGGGAAACCTTGTTCACTTCATTCATAGGCTACAATTGATCTTTTCTACTTCATGAATGATTAGTGATAATAGGAAGCTTGTAAGTGTAGCAAACATGAATGAAGGCAAGGTGTGAGTGTGATCTTAGCAATAGACGGCAAGGCTTCATCTACACAAGCAACAATAAATCTCCACCAACCATCACACAAATGGTTACACAATCTATGTTAGTTTTTGGATCATAATAAACAAATGAAAATTTGATGTTTTCAATCCTTATACCAATTTGCACAACCCTAGAAACTTTAACCAATTTGTGAAATTTCACCACAATTTTTTTTAGTTGGTATCCCATAAAAAAATCAATACATATTTGGTAACCAACATATCTCATGTTACAAATTTATGATAGTCCCATTTATTAACAAATAGTGACAAGTATATCCAACAATATTTTTGAAACCAAATTTTTTATTTTAAAAAAGGCATGCAAATGGTTAAACAAAAGCATAAAATGCATGTAGAGAATTTGTTTGTTTTCACCCACTACCTTGCCTTTGGCCATGCAAGGCTTGGTGGAAACATAAGGAAAAAAAATCTTTTGCACCAAGCTTGGTTAGGTCACAATTTGCAAATAATGATATATAATTGTCATTGTCATTGGATAATAATTTCCCATGCTTTGATTAAAATTGAAATAAGTTGAAATTTAATTAAATAATTTGCTTAATCTTGAACAAATCATGATACATTAGGCCAAAGTCAAGTTTAGTTAACACATGAGTTGAAGGCCTTTGGACCGTTGTTGGGCAAGGCAATTCTCTCTTTTTCATGAAAATTGTTGGTTCTAGTTTTTAGCCTAGTTTAAAAGAAATGGGCAAGTTTTTTTAAGAAATTTCAAAAAACTAGTTAGGGTTTCAAAGAAATTGGAAACCAAACCCCTTGTTTAGTTTTCAAACTATTAGTTCCCACAATTTTGTTGATTGGCAATTTTCAAAGGTAGTTGCCCACAAGTTAGTTATCAAAAAAAAAATTAGAGATATTTTTCTTGTAATTCACAAAAATCAAAATTATTAACCAAACAACGATGGAAAGGACAAATCAAGTTTTTTTTTTCAAACTTTCACATGTTCATAATTTTTTCCCTCTCAAACTCACCCTCAAATTCCCCCAAATTCTCTTTTCAGTTCACATTTATTTAATAATAAACTCTACAAAATTAAAAGGTGCTTTGCAACTAGCTTTTGAATCATTCGGCCAATTCTTGCTAACAAATATTAATATTCTTTGATTATAAACAACATATCCTAAGATTGACAAGTGTATCAACTAAAGAAAAGGTTTTCTTAGTTTCTATCTTTGACCCCATAATGCCTAATATTTGGTAAGCAAAAAAAGCCATAGTAGTTAACATGGATTCATGTTTCTCCCACCATTGGAAAAGGCATTTTATTTCCTTCACATCCATTTAATATCTTTTAAATATTAATAGTTCTATATTGACCAATTATGTGATTGATTCATTTGTGCTAACAATCATTTAAAAAATATGCAAAATATCATTTTCAATGACCCTTTCTTCTACAAAAGCACTTTCATAATCTACTAGTGGATGTACGTGATGATAACATTTCACAAACATAGGATATAATTTTTTTTGTCATATTCATCAACAATAGAAGTACCTTACACATGGTTAATGAATGAAGATACCAAATAAAGACTTTTAAATCTTGCATTTACCATTAAGGAAAACATATTGTGGGCTTTTTTTTTTCATATTTTCTTTAAAATGAAATGAAAGAATCCATCACACACACTTCCTTTCTGATGTTAGATGTAAGTAAAAACAATTCAAAGGAAACTTTAGAATCATCATCCATAACATTGTCTAGGTTGTGAAATTTCAATTTCTTCCTTCATCTTCAACTTATTGATATGGAAGAATTTAAAACATCATTATAACTATGAGAAATCATGTCTTTACAAAGGACATTTTTTAGTTGCACATGACAAGTTGCAAAGGACATGATTTCTCATAGTGAATTAGATAACCAATGGCCGTTAGATTGGTTCAAAAATAGGTGGTCACAACTAAAAACAAATGGTCAATAGTTGTTTGGGAAACATGCCATGTTGTAAAAGGAAGTGGAATTCAGCCAAAAATTCAAATGTGGTTTATTTGTTATAGTAAAAGACAATTACCTTCTAAAATAACAAGACTTTTTGGAACAAAATAACCTTGCTTGTGAACTTGCACACAACAACATTAAAAGTTGTTTAAATTTTTAGAAATAAATTTTAAAAAATTTGAAATGAAAATTGGAAAAGAAATTAAGAAAAGTTATATTTTACCTTGTTGTAATTAAAGTGTTCAACTTTCTTGGGAGAATTCCAAAATCCATATGTTCCATTCTTGTTTGCCTTTTCTAGATTTTCAAGGTCATGTTATGGATTTTTGTAAATCTGATTGAACAACCATAATGAACACATACTTGAGGTTTTCACAAACTTTTTCTTCTACTATCCCTTATTGACATGCTTTGAAAAATGCATGGCCAAAACAAGTATCTTGAAAACTTTCATCCAAACCCAAAATCTCACAATTGACCACAAACTCTAATGTCACTATCATTACATTCAAGTTTGCTCTTTCTTTTTAAAAATATGCAACAATTTTTTTTTAATCCCTATTCATCTAGTAATGCAATTAAGTTTCCTACCAAAACTTGTCATGTAGTTTCACTTGCCTTAAACAAACCTATTGTGATATGTTTTGGTTGCCAATCAACCCCCAAGAAATTTATCACCAAAACAAAAATGTGATGTGCTCCTTTTGACATCCATAAATAAAAACTTGTTGTGGTAGAATAATATTCTACAAGTTTTGGCAAAACATATTCTTGTTTTGTCCTCTCCACCAAATTGTGCAACACTTCTTATGAAATAAAGTTTTTCAAAGGAAACACAACATTTGGACATATATACATTGCAAGACACTTCCACCATGTATTTTTCACAAATTGAATAGGTAGGTGATTTTTGACAACCAAAAGGTCAAGGTCTTGTAATAATTGTTTTTGTTGTACATCATTATTCTTGAAAGCATCCTTTGCACCAAAAAATAATATTATTACATTGCTAACACATTAGGTTTTTTTTTTTGTTAATTTTTTTTCTAATACCAGCCTCACATGACTATTTATTTCCTCCTTCTTTTTTTTTGCAATCATATCATTGTCATTATTCCATTAGTTTTATAATATGATATCATTCCTTTCCTTGCTTAAGTTATTGTTAGACTAGATGCATCAACTAAAATATCGTAATAAAGGATGCAACATATAACTTAAGGAGTTTTTCCATCCACTTCCTTATTGTCAGTTAGACAATAAAAAGTTCAACATAATGCTTGTATGTTAAGAAGTCTCCAAAAGAATTTTTGAACATGCAATTTTTTCTCAATATTGACTTGCATCCTTTCATGAGTGGAGCTAGTTTCTATTTGCAAATTGAGATTTTCCTTAGAAACTTCATTGGGAAATATTTCAAAAAAATCGTTTTCATTTTGACTTGATTATTCCATTTTTAAACAAAGCACTTTTCATAAGAAAATACTAATGGGATGATAAGACCAAAACTAAATATGTTTCACAAAGGGGTTATTTTATAGTATTCTAATTTAATGAACTACCTAAAGAAAATCAAATGGAGCTCAAAATATTTAGAATCATTTATAAATTTTTTAATTTCTACACATCATGGAATAAATACAAATGCATAACAAATGTGGAGCATGCAACTTTCTTCCAATAGCCAATTTTTTTTTTAACCCACAACATATAACAATAAGTTAACAAAGAACAAATAAAGGGAAATAAAACATTAATGCAATGAAAACAAACAAAACATATACACAAAATGATAAAACTTCACAAGCAAATTTTTTGTATAAAAAAAATGAAAGGTGAAAAACTTATTGAGCTTGAAGAGGAAGCCTCCTTTCAATAATTAAAAATAAAGGTTGTTGAAATCACCCACATTAAACCAACCCATTTTGGAATGGTGTTCCAAGAGATACCTAATGGTTTTGGTTCAAAAAAGGGCACCTAAAAATCAACATACATTTTGTTGAAAATTTAAAGGTTTCTAGTGCAAGACAATTAACTAGTCAAGCCTGCCATACATTTTATTACAACTTGGAAAACATGTACAAATAACACAAATATCAATTAAATCACATTTGGAATTCATATGAAACATGTGTTTATGTAGGGCAACAGTTTGGTGTTAGAGTTTTGGCCAACCAAGCCCCATGAGACGTTTATAGCACCATACCCAAGTCACGGGAATCGTTGGTTGTAAATTGTGTTGTCAATGCAACAAGTGCAACTCTTCTTGCCTAAATTATATTTTCAAGGGTGCAAGGTTGTGAGAAGATTACATAAAATTATGTAGATGAAGAACATCCATGGCAATGCAGAAAAAAACTTGGATGATAATTTACCCCTTCAACTAGTGGCTTACTTTTTTCTACATATCTATTTTAGGGGCGATTTTTCAAAAGAATAGACATTTTTTAATCCTCAATGGGCATGGGTCACATGTCATTATACATGCACTTGAACAAGCAACAAAATTGGATTGGACATGGTGACCTTACCTTCACATATGTCACATGCATTGTAGTCATTGGACATTACTTATTTCAAGCCCTTTAAAAATGTTTTCAAAAAAAAAAAACTCAACAATGTCAAGAAACAACTATCTTGAACTTGACAAGGTCACACTAGTTGAATGGGTGGACAAGGCCTTGTTGTAGTCATTGAAAAAAATAAAAATAAAATCAAGGTTCAAGGTTTACGAGATTTGGCCATTGAATCTTACAATTATGGTTGGAAAGTTTTGTCCCAATGAGGTGTTCATTACAACAAAAGAGAAAGGATCAGAAAATGCATACTAATTAGATGCAACAAAGGACTCCAATAATAGTGGAGGTGAGGTTGAAACTACCAGTGATTTGTTGAACATTGTAGGTATTTTTCAAGTAATTCTTGCACCTATTCGTACCACATCAACAAGCCCTTTTGAACCATTCACTCATTTTTATGTGGAAATGCCGCACATTCTTGCCACCCCAACAAATAATTAACAAGATGAATTGGTGGTGAACTTGGAAGATTTTAACCCTAAATTAGATGTCCTAATTAATCCAAGTCAAACCCAAGGAGTTATAGAATTGGGTGACCTATTATCCTTGCTAAGGGCATGAATATCCATGAGAATAAAGGCCTAAGTTTAACTTTTAAACAAGGAAAGGTCTAAGTTTAACTTTTAAACAAGGAACAAAACAAGATTATGTGATTAAAAAATAAAAACACAAGAATTAAAAACAAAAACACGAGATGTGTAAGACAAACATGAAAAACAAATATTTATTATGCTAACATATGCAAATTAGAACAATAAAAGAACATGATAAGCCTATAGTGCAAGATTGTGTTTAAAACTAATGTTGAACAAACTGAAAGAAATGAAGGGTCGTACTTTTATTTATACCCCTTTGGGGACCTAACTCAAGGAAGTTTCTATGTGTGCATCGAATACAAAAGTTATTTGAAAACCTTCCTAACTGAGAGTTAATTATGAGTTAACCAAAACTTAACTAAAAATTAATTGGGATTTAATTAAGAATCAATTAGGAGTTAACTAGACTTAATTAAGACTTAACTTGAAGTTGACTCGGACTTAACTGGGATTTAATTGGGAGTTAATTAAAAGTTGATTTTGAGTTAACTAGGAGTGAAGTTTATTGGGAGTTAACTAAGAGTTAATTCGGACTTAACTATAGTTTAACTAAACTTAACTAAGATTTAATTAAAATGAATTAAAAGTCAACTAAAAATTAACTATGAGTTAAGTGGAAATGAATTAAAATTTAATTAAAAGTTAACTAAGAATGAACTAAAATTAAATTAAAAATTAGGAACATGAATGACACATTCAAATGAATGAACTCCATGACATTGGCATCCGTGATAATCTCTTACATGATTGCCAACAAGGAGAAGACATGGCAAATAACCATTAATGGACGATTCTAATTCACATGTGGTCACATTAGAGGCTACTAAAATTCATGGTTTATCAAACCATACAACTTGATTAAATGATCATTTTTGACCCCTAAACATATCCATTTTGACCATTCAAATGTTAAATGACATGTGTAGTTTTTGATTAAACAATTTGACCAAGATGACCTATTCAACTAGGTGTCAAATTGAACATTTAGTCAAAATGTATTTAAAAATGAATATCCTAGTCAAAATGACAAGGGGTATTTATATTATGTAAGTACCCTAGGGGTCTCGTTGTTCAAAATGGCACTTAGTCTAGTTTTAAATTATATATATATAAAATGCCTTAAGTATTCTATTGGGTAAATTAAACGTATTAATGTAAGTTTCATAATTTTGGTTGAATACCAAATATGGTTTGAACAAACATTTTTAATGTTTATTTTGGTTTATATTAAAACATATTATCTTTCATATTTGTTTTGATATCATTAAAATTAAAATTTCAATCTTGAGCTTTTTATAATGAATCATTAGTTAATATTTTAAATCTTTCATCTCTAAAGTTATTTATTATAACATTTAGTATGTCAATTAATAACAATATGGCATATTACATTAATATGTAAACCAAAATTTTATTTAATCAATTTTTTTTTACATTTTTTATTCGGAAAAATGTTATAAATATAATTTTTCAAAATCTTCAATTGATGTGGTGTTAAGGTTTTTAAAATTTGAATTGAAAATTTGAATAAAATATAATTATCATGGTTATTTATTAATGGATACTTTTTGAAATTATTAGTTACAATAATCTTTTTATGTACTTAATTACATAAGTTTACAAAGTTTATTTCATTATAGTAAATTTTTGAAGTTATTTTATAATAATTTATAATAATTTTTTGTAGTTATTAAACCACACTTTTAAAAAATTATTTAATTTTTATTTGATAATTCTTTTGGATTTTCAAAAATTATTTAATCACAAAAATTTACCATACTTATTCGATTATTTTTTGAAATAAGCAAATCACCATAATGTTTTGTAATTCAATTATAATAAAATTTATGTAATTATTTAGTTATATTAGTATTTTGAAATTATGTACTTATAATTATTTTTATAATTATTTAATTACAGTAATATTATTTAGTTATTTAACTACACCAATTTAAAAATCTAATTACATTAATTTTTAAGAATTATTTCGCTACTTAAGTGAGGTAAAATTATGAAATTACTTAATTACAATATTTTCTTGAAATTAATTAAATATAAGAGTTTTGTGAATTTTTAATTACAATTTTATTTAAAATACTTATTTATGTTGATTTTCTGCATATATATAATTTTAATATATATCTCAAAATATATTTAGGTTTAATCATTTTGAAATTATAATAAAAGTTGATATTATTAAATTTAAAAAAATTAGAATCTATTGAATGACAATAATTTTTTGTAACTTTCTAAGTATAGTGTAATATTACTGAAATATTGAAACACAACATTTCTCTATAATTGAATTTACATAATATTGAATTATTAAAAATTGATTGAAATAGATAATTAAAGTTAATTTTTTAGCCATTATGAATTTATTATTATTATTAAAGTTTTTATATACATACATCACTATATATATATATATATATATATCGTTCAATCTACATAATACATGTCAGGATGTAACAAGGTGTCAACTTTGTAATTATTAATGATTAAGCTATGAAAAAATTAAGTCATAAATTTTATTAATCATTATTTTTTAATTAAAAATATTAGTCCAAATTTTATTATAAAATATATATATATATACATATACATAGTTACATGTCCAAAGTATGGGATGAAATTTTGTGTTTGAATTGTTATTAAACAATAACATTCAAACATTTTTTTATAAAAAATATTTGAAATTTTCGGTTTCCATTTATTACAAATGTATAGATTTATGAAAAATCTCAAATTTGAAATTCATTTGTTTCATTTGAGCAAAATATGAAAAAGAAATCACATTTCAAAGTTGATGATTTTTAACATGAATCCATACAATGTCAAATAAGTTTAATATTTCTAAGTAATAACTTGAAATTGGTAGTCAGGTGGCAAAGTTGTTGGTGTGCCACTTAGGAAACCAAGGTTTGAACCTTGATCCCAACAATTCAAATGTTGACTATTAGTTGATCAATTGATTGCCCATTGATCAATCAACACATTTCATTGATTGATATTGATTTTTAAATGAGCATTGACTAGTCAAAATGTGTGTGTGTGTGTATACACATGAAATAAAATAACATAAATTATTATTTTTAATACTCAATTTAAATTAATGAAATTGTTCATTTTGACTAATAGTCAAATAGTCATAGGTCAAAATGACCAATCAAAAAGTCACCTTAATATTGGTAAAAAAAACCATCCTAGTCCATTAGGACGTGTACAAAACAACGTGTCCAAAATGATTGGATGACCTTTTTGGTGACTGTTCAAAATGGGTTATTTTTTATTGATTTCTTGGTCAAATAAGCCGTGAATTCCAAGAGTGAAACCAATATCTGGCAATGTTGTGACAAAAGGCATTGGAAAAAGAAATTCCTAATAAAATCAATGAGCAAAAAGGAAAAGAAAAAAAGGGAAAGAAATCAAAATAGGTTGAACATACACTTAATTACCCCAGTGGAGAGAGTAGCTCAGAGGAATGTCAAGAAAAAAGATAGAGCTAGGTTCAACAATGCATGGTCTAACCTACAATAGTTAAAGTTGTTGGAGAATGATTTCACAACAATTTTAGAATAGGGTTTAAGGCCCATCTTTTGGGGTATAAAGGATTTGGCTTAAGAGTGACATCTCAACAACAAAAAGTAACTAGAAAACAAATAATGAGAAAAATGCAACTTGTTAAACATGTCCCAACCAAGTTACAACCTTCCATTGAACGACAATGAAAGGTAAGGGTATGAGGGGGGTTCTTATGGTAGGGGGGAAAGAAAGAAAGATTTAGGGTTTGTGGTGAATTATAATGGCAGATAAGGGATAGATAAAGAGGTTTAGAATTTGGGTGAACTTTGAAGGTTGACATGGTATAGATAGGAAGGTTTTGAGTTTAGGTGAACTTTAAAGGCAAACAAGGTATAGACAAGAAGGTTTAGTGTTTAAGTGAACTCTAAAGGTAAACAAAAAGACATAAAAATTTAAAATTTGGGTGAACCTTGATGGTAGACAAAAAACAAACAAGAAAGTTCAGGGTTTGGGTGAACTTTAAAAGAAGACATAGTATATAGATAAGAAGGTTTAATGTTAAGGTGAACTTTGAAGGCAAACAAGAGACATGAAAATATAGAATTTGGGTGAACTTTAATGGCAAATAAGAGATAGACAAGAAGGTTTAGAGTTTGGGTGAACTTTAGTGGTAGACAAGGGATAAACAAAAAGCTGTGAAGTTTGGATGAACTTTGATGCCAAACAAGGAAGGTGTATTGGGATATTAAATTGATAAAACTGATAGCTATATATTGTGGCAATTAGTGCCCAACTCCATGAATTGAGAACATGAAACAAACTTTCCAAGTTGTTTTCACAGTCTGATGACTAATAACCGAATTTGTACTAAACCCAAAACTTATGTTCAAAGTCTTGGGATGAAATTATCCTAAAATTTTAAACTTTCAACTCCTAAGCAATATATGATTAAGTCTTGTTGACAATGATGTAACTTTAGCACAAATCCACTTATTAAGTTACCTAATGAAATATCCCTAATGTTATGCCTCTTAATTCTAACAACACCAAACCTCTAGTCGCATTGCCAGTTGTTGACCTACTTTGATTCTTGTCTTGACATACTACCTCCTATTGTAGATAGGTGTTATGCCTTATATTACATAAGAAGCCTAAAGTTTTTTATAAATCTCACCAATAGACAAGTACTTTTGTACGTAGATTTGAAAAGAAACATAAGATGTTATCATCCCTTCCAACTCACAAAGGCTCTCCATAAACAAGAATATTGTAAATGATGTCAGGAGCATTCAAGTTTACAACATTGGGTAAGTACCTACATCTAAACCAAATTACACCAAATGGAAACCAATTCATTGAAAGGTTTTTGGACTAGGAGATTCCTCTTTGGCAAACTTGAAAATTGGAAAAGAATCATACTACGTCGAAAATATACTTTATAGGATTTGAGAGGAAGTCTTACATCAAATTCTTGCATTCACACCCACCACAAAGGCATCTTTTGTGGCAAGATCCTCTTTGATGACTACAACATCCTTCACTTGCATGGAAATGAATGAAGAGGCAAATAAATAAAACATGCTCCTTTAATCACATAACAAATTCTTCCCAAAATATGAACACAAATTGTTTCTGCAAGTGTCAATTTCTTATCCTTGCTCCATAGTAAGCAAGGGGAAATATTCCTTCTGAATAAGGGGTCCTAACCATCTAAATGTTCATCTTGAATTTTACTTAACACAAATCATAGTTACAAAAACTGTTTTTTGACACTACATTTTGTAAACTACATGTATTACATAGTAAAATATGTAAAGGAACACCAATATGTTTGAAGAGAGTTCCAGACTTAAGGTGAATTCTAATGGTCAACATGGGAGAAACAAATATGCGAGGAACAAACAGAGATGAGGAAAAGAACATAAAAAAAACATGATGGCGTTGGGTTTCAACACAATGGCGCAATGTGATGGTGCGGGGTTCCAATGTGATGGTGTTGTCTACATTAGAGCTTTGAGCTTTAGAGCATGGCTTACTTGCATTAGAGTTCATTGCTTTAGAACTTTGTTGTGTACATCAAAGCTTTGACCTCTAGAGCCAAGCTCTAGAATGATGAGTTGGGGAGGTGTGTGAATTGAAATGACAATGGTGTTGGGAGTCGTGGGATCCAAGGTTATGATGGCCCACACCTTCTTATCGCAACATGAGAAAAAGGTTGAAGGAAAGTTAGACACAACCTAGAACAAATTGATGACAAACAAATAATGGGAGAAAAATAGACCTTAGAAAGACAAAAGGGAGACAATCTAAGAGAGGATTGCAATGGCCATCACCGCAATGTTCTTATCTCACATATGGGGAGAGAAGGGCGGATTGGCCCATGTGGCTTCACAAGGATAATCGATTTTAGGGTACTAGGCTACTTTTCAAAAAACTATTTATTTCAAAACCCTTAAGGCCCTATGATTGTGTGACTTGTGCTTCAAATATTTTGCCTTATTACAATTTTTGAAAAAATGAGTTCAATAATTAAAAAACAGTCCAAATTTAATTTTAAATATATTCTTCTATTTATAGGAGGTAAGGTGTCCTTTCATAAGTTTTTAAGTGTTTGTTCATAGGGCAAAAAATGCATGAAAATAAATGCCTTATTTACATGTTTTATCTAAGTTTTTTCAAACAAGACCCCCCTAACATTGGGGGGTCATTATTAACTTTTTCATTCTAGCTCATAATCAATTTTTGTAAAGGCCTACTAATGCTTTAGTTCAAAGAGGAACTAATCTCATTAAAGGCCATGAACAAAAAATGGCCGATTATTGAAACTTTGGAGTTTGAACCCTTGAATGTTTAGTCACCAATCTTGCTATGGATGATCAAAATAGAAAGTGTGTCAAAATGTGGCAAATTTTTTATCTCTACTTTTTAAGATGGAAAATTTGTGATAGAATATTCCATCCATTTCTTGAGGTCAGAATTTTGCAACATTTTGCCACCAAAAACATACATCCATACCTTTACAAAAAGAATTTTACATCCATACTTTACTCAATATTTTACATCCATGTTCTTATTCAAAGTTTTTTTCTTCTTTTTTCAATTTTGTGACGTATCTAAAATGGTGATTTGAAGATGTAGCCAAATTTGGCTTTAAATGAGTTATGAAGTTTAGTTTAAGCATCCATTTGTTATTTTTGGCTACCTATTGGAACTTGTTTTGAAATATGAAAATTTTAGGGTATATATATAATAATAACTTTTTTAGGTGATTGAAAACCCTAGAGACCACCCTTTTGCATTTTTTTTCTTTCAACTTGGTTAGAAAACAAATGCTTCCCTTACTACTATAGTACCTTGACAACTCCAATATTAATTATATTATTTGAAAAATGTTGGATTTTTAAAAAAATCAATAAATTAAAAAAAACTAAAATAAACAATGGAGTTTGAAGACCTTGCATAATGTGGTGGTGCACCAAAGTAAGGTTTTTCTTTTCAACTAATTTTCATGTTCCAATGCATTTCATTAAATCTATACAATCCTTAGGTGTTTGAATGTGTACTGTGGAGTGGTGCAATGGTGAGATTTTCTAAAGCAATTGGTGTTTTTGTCCATGAATGTTTAACACACGAGAATGCACAACAAGAAATGGATCAATGCATCGAAGATCATTGCAATGTGAAAATTTCCATCACAGTTAGATTCCATAATTTGGTGAATTTTTGCCTTTCATTACTTTTGGGCTTTTGTGTTTTCACCTTTCTCTATTTTTGTTTATTGCATCGAGATTACCTGCAAAAATCAAGAGTTGAAACAATTAGTTTTTTGTTTTGGCATTTAGTTTACCTCCAGAATTCAAGAAATTTAATTTTCACCTTTCACATTTTCACCTTTTGCGTTGAAAATACTTGTAGAGTTCCAAAATTTTAGTTCTATTTTGCATTGAAAAACCCATAGAGTTGGAAAAGCTCAATTTTTGCTTTTCATGTCGAAAGTACTTGTAGATTTCTAAAAACACAATTTTCTTTTGTTACAAGTTTACTTGTAAAGTTGAAGAAGCTTAGTCATCGCCTTTTGCATTATCACCTTTTATGTCAAAAATACATACAAAGGTCCAATAGTTTTTAAAAATTTCTTGTCAAATTTACTTGCAATAATTTTGTTCAATTTTTGCCTTTTGCATCGAAATTACTTGCAAAGGTCTAGAGTTTAGTTTTTTTTTGCATTGAGTTTACTTGCAGAACTCAAGAAGTTCAATTTTTTCTTATTGCATTTATGCCTTTTTTTGTTTTTGCCTAGGTGTCGAAATTACCTACAAAGTTCTAGAGGCTCAAGTCAACCCTCATTCATCATGTTTTCAATTATGGCACCCCTAAAGCCACCGGTTAATTTCAAGTTTCATTTTTTTTTCATCTACACCAAGTGATCCAAACGATTTTAGTTTTAGTACTACTGATCATGCTTCTATAGAACTTTTGGAACCTATCTTGTTTCCTAGTTTATTACCCATGGTTGACGGGTCTCCTATACTTGTTGTGTATTTTGTTGTTGGATCTTAAATGGGGAAGGAAAAAATCAATGAGGAAATTGTTGCGGTTCTTTCTATAGATGATATAAAAACCACAATGAGTGATCCAAAAAAAAGAAGCGAAAGAAGTCAGAATGGGAGGTAAACAAAATGTACCAAGATTGTTGGGTTGTAAGGTTTTTTTGGTTTGAACCAATTTGTGGAAGGGATGGTAGGATAAGGATTTAGAATTTGCTCCAAAATTGAAGGTAGAAAAAAACTATTGGTGCTTAAGTTAGACTAATGCACGCCCAAACTCCTTGATTGACTCAAATGCGAATCCCAAAATGAAAACAATGGAAGAAAAAGGAGCTGGGGTATGCTCTTTTACTTGTAGCATTTCAGGGGTAGAGGGGTGTGTTGGAGCTTCAAGATGGGGATTAATATGAATGACAAGTGGGTCAATTATTCATATCAATTTGCACAAACCAAACAACAAGTTTGTTAGTGCATAGTTGGAGCACTTTAAATGCATGGATGAGCCACAAACATACATGGACTCACAAGATTCAACATGACCTGCACTTGGGGGGAAGCCACCACCTTCTCCCTTATAATATTCTTTGTGATTCACCATGGGGACTAGACCTAAATGGTGTTTTTCCCAAGATTCCCAAATCGGGAATCCTGAAATTTTTGAAATTGAAATTCCCACCACTTTGGACCCATAACTTATTGTGGAAACCTTCGATTGAAATGCAATTTAAAGCGAAGTTGTAGCCCTTGTTGAAATCTTTCCAACGATGTGACACGACCCTTGCACGCGCGTAAGTCAAAGCGATTCTTGACTTTTAGTGGTTGGGAGTCAAATTGACACTTTGACTCTCGGCCCTTCTTTCGGCCATAACTTGTGTTTTTGATACTCAAATAGATAATGTGACCCCAGTTTAGACATTTATGTTTTAAGAGATTTCCAATGGTATAAGGAAGTCTTCAATCTAACGAGTTTTGACCTTTCAAATCACTTTCTAAAAATTCAAAAGTCCATTTGAAAGTGTGAAAGTCCATTCCTTCACACTCTCCCACATTTTCCCACACTCCTAGGTTGCATTCTCAACTCACACCTTTCCATGCCCTTGCTTTGCTCACAAGCCCAAGGCTAAGGTCGTGACATATACTTTCTAATTAAGCATTTAAGTTTGAGGAAATGCATTGTTATTAAAGTTGGAGTTGTTGTGGGTGCATATTATGTGAACCCTAACAATGCTCATGTGAAGAATGAGAAGTTGTATGCATCCACATGGTGGGACACAATTGCTGACTTAGTTGAAAATGTAGGGAAGGCCGAAAAGAAGTGTAATTCATTGTAGTTTGGCATTTGCTCAAGTGAGGATGTCCAATGACAGATTTTGAAAACTTCAATGTATTTTTTCAATTTTTGAAAGTTGAAAACTATCTGTAGAAGCATTGGTATGACTCTACATGTTGGACAATGGTTGAAGCAATGCACAACATTGTACTTTGAACCATCAAAGTTGTAGTTAAAAAAACTACATACATCTCGATGAGTTGTGACGAAGTTACCACCATCAATAATTAGAGTTGGTTGAATGTGCATGTGCATGTGATGGAAAATTGGAAGAGGATCCCAATTTTGCTAAACTTGCAAAGTTTAAAAGATGTTACCACTTTAGACAATCTAACCTCCTTGATTGTGAAAAATCTTGTTGAGTATGGGTGTTTGACTAAGATGGAAATTGAAAACAAATTGGCTTGTTTCATAATAGATGGGGTTAATGGTTTTCAAGGTGTCAAATCTAGTGTCACCATTCAGTTGATGACAAAACATGTTCCATATGTCAATGGTGTGCATTGTATGGCACATCGCACAAACTTGGTTGTTTAAAACTTGGGTGGTTTGAGCTTGGTAACCAAGATTGAGTCCCTGTTCTCTTCTTCATATATTTATTTTTCACATTCTCTTAAGCAACATGCTGAATTGACTAAACTTGTTGAATTGTTGGAGTGTTTGAGGGCAACAAGATCCTTTAAGATAAAAATACACAATGGATTTCAATGTTGTCACCATCCAAGAGAATCTTGGTTGAATATCATTCTTTGGTTGTAAGGATGGCTCATGACAATGTGGATATTTAAACAATTAAGGTTAATTATGAACTTTTATGTGATGCAAAAACCTTTGTAGGTCTTGTGTGTATCATGCCCTTGTTGGAAATAATGCAAGGATGATCAAAGTTTGTGCAAAGGTGGCAAACTCTGATCTACAACTTTTTTTCTATTATGAAGCTAGTTGAAGTAGATGTTTTTAACATGTATTGTGGTGTTGGGACCAAGTTCCTCCCTCCACACCACTTATTTTTCCTTAAGTTGGTTGATCACTGTAATGATGTTTTGTTCTTGGTGTGGTGGACAAAACTTGTTTTTAAGGTTCAATATGTTGCGTTCAAGTTTGGTCCACAAATGTATATGTTCCATTGGATAGATCCAATCATTGGTGTTATAGGCATGGTGACCAAAGAGGTTTGGGCAAAGGTTGTAGAATTTTTCAAAGCATAATGTGTTTCAACAGGTTTGATAACAAAATTGGAGAAGTGGTCTCCCACACAAGAATTATTGAATGCTATTAGTGTGATTTTTCCTTAGTACTAGTTAGCTCCATAAGTAGAGGTTACATTTTCAAGGCACATGGCAGTTTTGCAAGCATACTTTGGGTAACCCAAACCATTGGGGAACCCTAGCACCATGATTGGGCCATTGATAGACCTTATTCTACTTGACTAACAATTTTATTTTTTCAAATTGAGAATGCAAAACCATTGCAATAGTGTAATGGCACCTCCCCATGATTGCAACCCAATTGTGCACTTGTGGGAGATGTTCAGATCTAGTAGAATTTTAAATGATTGCCTCTTAGAATGGTTTTAGTGGTCAAGTTTTGCATGGTCATGGTACTGGGTTTGTGGCGGATGAATGCACATTCTCCAATCTTGTTTTCATGAAGACCAAGTTGTGTAATCACTTGATGATTCACCTCGACTTAGTTGTTTGGATGTATGCCCAAGATTTTTATGATTATGGTACCTTTCTTTTTTATGCAACAATGAAAGATTGGTAGGACAACCAAATGCCTTATGGGGTGCATGATTAAATTTGGAATGGATATGTACTACTAGTTAAAGGTATGGTAGTTCAGATTTGGGCTACTACTAGTTCTTCATGTTGTTGGTTTCATGCCAACATTGTACCAAACAACAATGAAGATATTTGGTTTCCACATGGCAACATTTTAAAACTTGATTCTACCTTTTACCTCTATTCTGGGTTTGCTGGAATTCTAGCATCTATTGATTATTGATAGCGGTAACATTGTTGTTACTCATCAAATGCACTTGCAAGTTTCTATTTGCTTATGAATTGTTTGATTTACTAATGTGGTTGGGTGCAAGTAATGCTTGAGTTGAAGTGGGCAAATCCATGTAGTAGATTCCCCTTTAAGTACTTATTTGTTGCAAGCATGTATGTAGACAATAAAAACATTTAAAAAAAAAATCAAGATTTGCCACATCTACAACATCCATTGTTTTTCTATAAGGTGATTTATTTTGGGAACAATTGGTGTAATTTGTCACCTCAAAGACAACATTTGTCACTCATCAATTTGTAAATTGATTGGTTCTGTGTTTGAGCAAGCCTTTGAATATTTCTTTTAATATAAATTTTGATTGAATGATCTAATGAGTAGGTCTTTGCAAAAGCAACCGAAAAGTTGACCATTCAAAAAAGACTTTGTTGCTGGCCATTCAAAATAGTCTTTGCAGTTGGTTTCCTTGCACATGATGTTTTAAACTTAAGTTTAATGGCAAGGCCGTGTCAAACATAAGGTAAGTGCATTCTACAAGTGAGAATTCCCTCCTCTAAATTGCCAAATACTTCATGGGTTTTTTTCCTTTAAATACTTGCCATGTGCATGGAGTAATTAATGTTTAATGTGGGGGTTTATGGCTTGCCTGCCTTCAAGTAGTAGTAGCTATGGTAGACCATGCTACAACAATTTACTTTCACACTAGTGATTTTTTGCTTAGAACCTTGAGGACTGATTACACTAGTTTCTATTTTCCAATGTGGCTATCTATGTATCATAGAAAAGAACTAGAAAAATGTGGCCAATGGGTGAAGCCATGGCCAACACTCTTCAAAACACCTAGTATTCAATTGATGAAAAGGTAGATCAAAACTTTATCTAGCACTTTTGAGGGACTATTGTTACAAATTTAGGAACATAAGATCATGAAGAGAGTGAAAGTGATGATGAAAAAGAAGCGAAGGATAGTGATGAGGAGGAAGATCAAGCCAATGATGAAGAACATCTAACAAACATTAAGGAAAATAGGCCTTCAGGTATCATTGGTTATACTAACAATTTTGATTATGCTGAGGAGGTAAGGAAATTGGTCGAAGTTGGAGCTTCCACTCCTAATAATAAGAAGTTATTGTTGAAAAACATGAGTTCAAATAATCCAAATTTACCAGAGTGGGCCCTATGAGGTAAAGGAATTTGAAGGTGGGAGATTGAGGAAAAGAGCTATCTTTGAGGATGAGGGAAACATATTAATTACAATTGATAACATAGAATATGTAAAGTTTACAGAGTCTAGTGATGCATCTAAAGATAAGGACACCCTGACATCTAATCTAGTATGACAATTTCTTGTTCCTTAAAGCTAAGTATGCAATTGGATTTGGGGCATGAAGAGATCAAGCCTCTAGCATTTTTTATGTCATAGATTGAAATTTGTACCTAGTATAGAGGAATGTGTTTTGGATTGAAAAAGTATTTCTTTGGACATTTATTTTTTTGTGAAATTTGTAATTGCCTTTTGATGAATAGTGGTTTTTCTCTTGTTTGTTTGTCGAATCTGCATTGCATCAATTAAAAACTTGTGTCATAAACTATGAAATTTGTAATCCTATGCAATTGTCAAATGTCAAGGTTTGCTTTAGCTAGGTGCAAGCTTGGCAATGAACATTTGAAGTGCTTTTGGTTTTTTCTCATGAATCTATTTCTCAATGTGGCTATTGACCTTGAAGAAAGTTTTCATGTGTGTAAATGGAACTTCAAACAAATGCAAGGTCATTTTACATCATTGTTTAGTCATTTGGTGGTGTGTTTTTTATTTTACTAATTGTCTAATTGAAATTTTGTTATAGCTCAAAAAATAATCTTGAGCTGCAAGATTAAGAATTTGGGTATTAACAATGAGTAGATTGGAATTCCAGAAATTACATACTAGGCTATTGTACACATGCCCTTTCAAGAGTTTGCTTGCATATGCAAGTTCAATTGCATAGGTATTAGAAATGCCTTCAAATAGGAAATAGAAACCGAGGATGTAAATTTTGTATCTTGGTTTGATGAGTGTCTTTTGTTGTGCATGGTGAAATACTTGTGATTATGAGATAGAGCGTAGATCAACGATGCTTCACATTCAATAGTCACAAAACTTCCCTTGTTGAAATAGTTGTCGCCACCATGTTACATTGTTCAAAATCCAATAGCTAGTTAAATTAAAGCTTGAAGAAATATATAGCCACTTGAACAGACAACACTTTTCAATTTGTTGCTAGCAAGTTATGAGCATACACAAATTATGATAGCCAAATTTAGAGAGAAACATTATCTGTGTAGCCAATTGGATGCACCTACACCAAAACAAAATGCCTCTTTGCCATATGGCTATCACAATTTGTAGCCAACCAACCTACCTCACAAAAAACACTAGGTATGAGTGAGGATTTTGGTCCTTATTCTCTTTTGGAGCATATTTTAGGGTTGAGTAAGACACAAGAAAATGGAACCTTAACCCCTTGGGGTAATATGGATCATCTCATTATGACAAAATTTGATAACCATCCATCTATTTCTTGTTTACTATTTTCATTAATATGTGTGAAAATCATTGCATCCATTAATCTTGAATAACAATTTTTTAAAAAGTTAGTTTATGTTGGTAAATGCATTTTCAATCATGTTCACCATGAAATAAAAGAACTATTTCATAAATCTAAGACATTTTGTGGGAAATGTTTTTTCTACTTAAAGTCTGTCTATTAAGGAAAAAAGTTCGTTTGTATTGTTTGTTTGTCACATTGGGATCTCCCCAATCAAGGGCCCCCCTTCATGCACTTTGTTGTGTTGGAAAGCCCTCAATGAATATAGGTGCACCAAGGTGGTTTGTTTAGACCTCTGATGTAGGGGTTCTTGAATATTGAGTATTTTTGTCATTGCAAATTCAATAAAATTTCAAACTTCAAATTCAATTAGTTGGGTAATGAGTTAGGAGTGAAGGAGGGACCTTCCCAACTTTTCATACCTCAAGCTTTGTTGGCACAAACATGCAAAAATCATTGACTTGTTTGTGTAAATGGTTGAAAATTTCTATTCATTTGAGAGAGGAAATGATCTCTTGGGTGCCAATCCCAATAGCTCATGTCCATCTGCACCGCCTCAAAGATGTGAAACATCTTATAGAAATTGATTGGGGTACAAGATTCACTTGTGCTTGATCAATAATGATGTCATCCACTAAATTGTGAACCTAGCCTTTAAAACAGGCAACCCCTATATATGGAGGAAAGGACTAAAAGTGTGGACCGAAGGAAGAATGAAGTTTATATAGCACATGAATGTCAACTTATGAGCCCTTGGTGAAAAACATTATGCACTACATCATGTGTCTTGTTGCAATTGATACCATGGGTGCACATATAGACATGGATAACACCTAGAGGATTGATGGGTTGAATGCACGCACATTATAAAAAACGTATGTTGGGCCTCATCTTACATGTTTTGATTAGCAGTTGATTACCTTTGCTTTGAATAATTGCAAAGGTTTTTTTTTTTTTGGGTATAAAACAAGTCTTTGTTTCACAAACCAAATGCCCAGGATTTCATTTGCCTGCATGTTGGTCCAAATGGGTATGATGAATCACCTAATAAGTTTCAATTTTTTGTTGGATTTGCCATGCTGTCTGCAAAACCCAAGTTTCTCTCCTCTTCTCTGCTGCATTTCTGAGCTCTTGAGCCTAACAAAAATTCCTAAGCTTCCTCTTTTCCACCATCTATCAATGAACATTCACACAACTATCCCACTCAGCAGCAGCAGCATCTATGTTTGATGGCAGCACATAGCCTGCAGCATTTCCAGGGTCTACTTTGAGAGCTTGTTTAGCAATATGCTCTCCCATCTCCACATTACCATGAATTCTGCAAGCACCAAGCAATGCCTTCCACACAATAGAGTTGGGTTCACAAGGCATGTCCTTGACCAGATCTTGTGCCATATCCAGACAACCAGCACGGCCAAGAAGATCAACCATGGAGGCATAATGCTCCACTGTTGCACAAACACCGCAAACCAAACTTAGAGATTCAAAATAGTGGAGGCCTTCATTCACAAGGCCAGCATGGTTACATGCTGATAGAAGAGAAAGGAAAGTGACATTGTCAATGTGCACACCTTCTTTACACATCTCTTCAAAATGTTCAAGGGCTTTGTTAGCATCCCCATGTATGGCATAGCCTTGAAGCATGGCATTCCAAGAGACAACGTCACAAGTAGGCATCTTGTTGAACACTCGGCATGCATCTTCTATGCTTCCGCATTTGGCATACATGTCAATGAGGCTACTACCCACAAAGTCATCAGAGTCACAACCACATTGAATGATCTGTTGTTCAACATGCCTGCCTTCTTCAAGTGCCGCTACACTTGCACACGCATTCACAACCCCCATGAAAGTGACTTTGTCTGGCTCCACACATTCCTGTTGCATTTGTTGAAACAGTTCCAATGCCTTGTGCCCTTGTCCACATTTCACATGTCCCAAAATCAAGGCATTCCAAGCAACCACATTATGCATTGGCATCCTGTTGAACACTCTCCAGGCATCCTCTATACTCCCACATTTGGCATACATGTCAATGAGGCTACTGCCCACAAAATCCTCATACTCAAAACCAAGTTGCATGATCTGTTCCTCAATCTGCCTTCCTTCGTCAAGTGCCCCTACACTGGCACATGCATTTAGAACCCCCACAAAAGTGACAGCGTCTGGCTCCACCCCTTCAAGTTGCATTTGTTGGAACACTTCTAATGCCTTCTGCCCTAGCCCACATTTCACATGTCCCGAAATCATGGCATTCCATACAACTGCACTGTGTGTGGTGGTGGCCATCTTGTTGAGCACTTTCCAGGCATTCTCTAAGTTCCCACATTTAGCATACATGTCCACAAGGCTACTAACCACAAACTCATTAGAGTCAAAGCCACCTTGAATAATTTCTTGATGAACATGGCTGCCCTCTTCAAGTGCCATTAAGCTCGCACATGCATTCAAAACACCAACAAAAGTGACTGCATCTGGCTCCACTTGTTCCTGTTTCATTCGGTGAGACAATGCTAACGCCTTCTGCCCTTGCCCACATTTCACATGTCCCAAAATCATTGCATTCCAAGCAAACACATCACGTATAGGCATCCTGTCAAACACTTTCTGAGCATCCTGAATGCTCTTGCATTTGGCATACATGTCAACGAGGCCATTGGCCACATAGACATCCAACTCACAGCCACTTTGTATGATCTGTGTATGGATGCGCCTGCCTTCTTCAAGTGCTTGCAAAGAGGCACATGCATTGAGAACTTGAACAAAAGTGAATCTGTCAGGCATCATGCCTTCATATTGCATTTGCTGAAAGAGTTCCAACGCCTTGTGTCCTTGACCACATCTCAAATGTCCTGAAATCATGGCATTCCAAGCAACAACATTGTGTGTGGGCATCTTGTTGAACACTCTCCTAGCATCCTCTATGCTGCCACATTTGGCATACATGCACGTTAGGGTAGAACCCACGAACACATTCAACTCAAAACCGCATTGAACAATCTGTTCATGAACATGCTTGCCCTCTTCGAGTGCTCCCAACATGGCACATGCATTCAGAACCCCAACAAAAGTGATAGGATTCGGCTCCACTCCTTCCTGTTGCATTTGTTGAAACAGATCCAATCCCTTCTGTGGTTGCCCACATTTGACAAGCCCGAAAATCATGCTACCCCAAGAAACCACGTTGCGTGTGGCCATCCTATCAAACACCATCTGAGCTTCCTTGATGCTCCCACATTTGCAATACATGTCAACAAGGCAATTACTCACATACACATCCGACTCACAGCCACCATGTATGATCTGTTGATGGATCTGTCTGCCATGTTCGAGTCTCTGTAACGCAGTGCATGCAAGGAGCACTTGAACAAATGTGAACCTGTCAGGAAGCATGTCTTGTGATTGAAGTTCTCGAAAACCCTCCATCACCTTCTCGTATTCACCAGCCTTCACATGTCTTCCAAGTCTTCTATTCCATGAAAAAAGGTTTGGTTGCATAGTTCCAGGCAGCATGGCAGCAAGCTCTGCTTCCACCCATGGGGGCTTTGAATGGCCATCCAACCACAGCACCTCCCCTCTCGTCTTATGTGTGAAATCAGGGTACCTTGCATTCTCCTAATAAGAAGATCATCATTAGAAGAAACCCCCAATAAATCCAGCTGATCAGAATAATTCCTGAGTGTGGGTTTGAAGAAGAATTTCCTGCTAGGCTTTAATGCAGACAAAAACAGAAAGCTTTACAGAAAAGAAACAGAACACATTTTACCTTCTCCAATCTGTTGTCCCACCACTGCGAAGGATCTGAGAAAAGCTCCCGCCATAGCTTCTCCACCACAATTCTCCGGCCTGCAGCTGCCACAACTCCACGAGCCTTCGGTGGTGGTGGTGAAAAGCGCACAGGAACCCGTCCCACCCGCCGCCATCTTCCCCATTTCGGGCAATTGTCGGGTAGGGATGGAGTCCTTCCGGTACTGAGCAGCACTGCCGCTTCCCCCGCGAACAAACCCATTTCTCCACTACCAGAACCAATCTTAGTAAGACACACAGAAGACACAGATCTCACGACAACGAGCACGAGAGAGAGAGTTAGGGTTTAGGGTTTAGAGAAGAAGCAAGCAAGCAAAGGCCGAGACGGCAAAACACGAAATGGCGGAGTTTGAGCTCGACACACATCCGGGCCGGAGGCTACATCTTCTGCTCTTCGTGGACGTGAAGAATAGCAGGTGTGTCAATGATTGCTGCGATCTTTACAGTTGAACAAGACATGAGCTTTTCTATTCTGTAGGTCTGTGCAAATGCTCCGACACGGGTCCTTTGGGTTTTTTCTTTTGTTCATGAGGTTGGTGGGATGACGGCAAGGGTTGCAGGGGATTGGTACAGGCCATGCAAGCAGGGACCTTGGTACCAGAGCTCGCATTTTTCAATGCATCTCTTGTGAGTAATGTAACTGTCCTTTATTGTTGTACTTCAAGTGCTACTATGCAAGTGCTTCTTTCTGGAACAGTTTTGATTTTCTTGTCCTCTGCTTGCATCCCATTTTTCTTTGCAATTTGCACATCAGTTTGTTCCCAAGGTTTTTTTGTTTGTTGAGCTCATTTTGTCTTAGAGGGTAACTTTAGTTGCTATTTTTCTGCTGCTTCTGCTCCTCCTCCTCCTCTGATGGGGGCCAGGTTCCAGACACATTTCCAGTGCTGGCAGCAGCTCATAAGGCAGTCCTATCACAGACCCGGGGAAGCCTTGTAACACGAACATTGCATTCAGAGCTCATCTACAACTACTCTGGCTCCAAGCATGTATCCTTTTTTTTTACAATTCTCTCCTGGCTCCAACAAAACATGTATCCCCCTTTAGGTATCACACACAAAAAAGCTAAGCTTGCAGTAGAAAAGAAAGAAAGAAAGAAAGAAAGATGTGTGCATGTATGATGGATATCAGTTTGCATTGAAGGGTTTAGGGTTTTGTGATCTGCAAATTGTGGAAGATAAAAGAAGTATGTGGGGGGGCCTTGATCAGTCAGCAATTGCAGATCACTGAAGCTTTGCGACGATCTGGAATCAATGAGTCTAGTACATATGTATTAGTAGCGCATTTCGATGGCACACCTGATGAGGTAAATCCATCCCTGACAAGCAGCTGAATCCATGCTCTTTCTTCATCTTGCGTAGGCAGGTGGCAGTGAATTCCAGAACAAGCATCACAGATGTCATCACCTGTAGAAGCTGCTTATACACGGAAAATTCTGCACACAGATTTTGTGTAATATATAATGGTTTGCCCTGATTTGAAGCAGGTCATTGTATATTTTCCTACTCCTACTGTCTGTTGGGAGTTTATGATGTCAATGGGTAGTCATGGCATCTTGTCACTGCTATTTGTGTAAGGTGATGATGAATGATGGTCTGACACTTTGTGAGTCACTCTCTCATGAAGTTTTTGACTGTGCTCATTGTTGTGTTGTTACATTCAGATTGCTGTCATGGTAATTTTCTCTGCAATTCCATAAAATATGTCCTCACTTGTAGCTTGCTATGAAACATCATGATCAGAATGCTTTGCCATCCTACCATCCGGAAGACCTTAACGAGCTGAAATGAAATTGAATGGAGGGTTTAGGTTTAGGGTTGGGTTTCTTCATGATCTGGCAAGACTTGAATTGACACACATCAGGTGTGCTTATGCAGTTGAGAGTTTTGTAACAGTCACTGGAGATTGCTGTTGTAAAGCTCACTGGAATTATGTGATGTATACAACCAGCAAATGTGTCAGTAAATGATTGCAGCTGTGGAGTCTCTGAACATGTGAACCACTTGAGAGAAGTGAACTACTAGTGGGAACAAGTTGTGTGGATGGGGAGGACAAAGATTTTCTAGAGGGTGTAAAAACATGAAAACTTTCTCATTTTTATGTATGCTACTTGTGCAAGTCTCATAGCTGAGCAGGATAAAGCAATGCTGTTGATCATATAGGTCAAACCCATAAGTAGATTTCCAACCTCAGAAGTTTTCCAGACGAAGTCTGGACTGCCCAGAAAAAACTGGTCTTGATGTGTGGTGCTGTGCAGCTAGAGGCAACCAGAGCCCTTGTGCAAGGCAGTGAAATTAGCTTGCAGGAGCTGCTAGAACGAGCAGACCATCCTCTCATCCTAAAGGTATATGATTCTTTCAAAACTGTTATGATTTCTAATACCAGTTTCATTTAAAACAGTTGAAACCAAACAAGCAATTTACAATTTTGCAAATACTGTCATCAAATTGTGCTTGATGTTTTCTGTTCTATTTGTCTTCATGTCATTGGTGGGGGGGGGGGGGGGGGTTGGTCTCAAAGTTGGTAATGGCGTTTTTGGACACCTTAAAAATATCCCACCCCCAGAGGTGGAAATATCCTCTTTCATAG